>Ga0065709_1005863_pt1 | contig 220677 bp, 189 predicted proteins | sample Hoacrofraction14_2_FD_59096 | JGI IMG/M metagenome (GOLD analysis project Ga0065709, IMG submission 59096) | Hoatzin crop microbial communities from Cojedes, Venezuela, sample from fiber fraction 14 v1 | ecosystem: Host-associated > Birds > Digestive system > Esophagus > Crop | place...
GGTCTCAAATTGCTGAAGTGGGAAAAATTACCTAAATTTTACCAACTATGCGTAAAATTTAGGTAATCCGTTGCTTAAAATTCTTGATTCGGCAAAAATTACCATGATTTTACCACCCGTGCGTAAAAATCAGGTAATCTGTCTCGCAGCGGAGCGGATGTACGGATGGTTGTACATAGGGTCGGTACAGATGTCGGTACAAACACCGCGGCAAGGAAATTTGCCGCTTGTTTCAGGGGTGTTTCTGTAATATAAATAAGGAAACATATCGCGAGGAGACGTGGAGGATGTCGGTTGAGTCCTATGATGTGAACGCATACGCGAAGATTAATCTGTTCCTCAGAGTCTGCGGAACGCTTCCAAACGGATACCACAAACTTTATACGGTGATGCAGGAGGTTGATATTGCCGATGACATCACCATGAGTTTTGATGACTCCTGCCCTGAAAAAATAACAATCAAATCCGGTGAGGGTGAGGCATTGGGCGACGACAATCTCTGCTATATCGCGACGGATAAGTTTTATGCACATTTGCATAAGAAGTGTGCTTCGAAGGGTGAGAATATTAAATTTCCCAAGACTGATATAGAACTGACGAAGAGGATTCCGTCGCAGGCGGGAATGGGCGGCGGAAGCGCCGACGCGGCCGCGGTGCTTTTGGTTTTGCAGGAGCATTTCGGGCAGCCGTTCTCGAATGAGGAGATGGAAAAACTGGCATTGAGCTGCGGGGCGGATGTGCCGTTCTTTTTGTACGGCGGAACATGCCTGTGCGAGGGGGTCGGTGAGATTGTAACGCCGCTCAAGTCGCTTTCGGGAATCGATGTGCTGATTGTAAAGCCGAAGGAAGGTGTTCCGACACCGGCATGTTTCAAGGCGATTGACAGCCGAAATGTGGTGTGCAATCCGGATAAATATGCGGAGTATGTTGAAGCACTCAGCGGCGACGGCGAATATGAGAATTCAAAGGCGGCACTTGATGCGTTCATTGCGGGCGAAGAACTTTTGGTTAATGATTTGCAGAGCCCGGCCGTGGAGATTGTGCCGCAGATTTCAAAAATTATTGAGACGCTTGAAGGCAAGGGTGCCGAACATTGCGCGATGACAGGGTCGGGAAGCGCAGTGTTCGCGTTGTTCGACGATGAGGCCAAAGCCAGGGATGCGGCAGCCGATGTCAAATTCAACGGATGCGACGTTTTTGTCACAAAAACGATTTGAGTTATAATAGACAAAATTCAATTTTAGGAGATATATCATGGCTAAATGGAAATGTTCATGCGGATATGAGGAAAACGAAGGCAAATTCTGCGTAAATTGCGGTTTGCCGATGCCGGCGGAAGAAGTTGCCGCACCCGCAGTAGAAGAAGTCGAAGAAGAAGCGGCTCCGATCGCAGAGCCTGTTGCGGAAGCTCCGGCACAACCCGCCGAGCCGCAACCGCAGGCACAGCCGCAGCCGCAAACGCAGGCACAGCCGGTGCAGCAGGCGGCCCCTTCGTATCAGGCAACTGCAAATGAGCAGACATCGGGCGGCGGAGCGTCGCTTGCGTTTGGTATCATGTCGCTTGTATTTTTCCTGGTGCAGCCTTTGGGCCTTGTTCTGGCGATTGTCGGTCTGATTACGTCCAAGGGCAAGAGTTCCGGTAAGGCACACACTGGCAGGGTTTTGTCGATTGTGGGACTGGTCATCGGAATTGTTTTCGGCCTGCTTGATTTGCTGTGCGCGATTATTATCTGGAATATGTAATATGCCCGGAATTGTAGGTTGGACATGTTCGTGCGGGCAGACGGATAACATGGGGCAGTTTTGCCTTGCCTGCGGCAAGGTTCGGCCCGTCGGTGCCGTCGATGTGCGCGACACACGTCAGAAGGAATATCAGAAAAAGATTGTGGCATCCGATTTGAAGGATTCGGTAAAAAGTGCCGCTTCCGAAGATCCGGAGGTGCCGGCGGCTTCTGTTTTCGAGAAGACCGAGAAGAGTGCTCCGGAAGAGGTTCCCCATGTGAGCGAATACAGGGATTACACGAAGGAGGCGGTGGCTTCCGAAATCCCGCAAACGGCCCCTGCGTCAACAGGCAGAGGTTTGGGGATTGCCGCGATGGTGACGGGGATTGCGTCGTGCGCGTTCTGTTGGGTACCGTTTCTTGGGCTTGCGTGCGGGATTGCCGGCGCGGTTCTCTCGTACTTTGCAACCGTGAAGGAGACTCAGAACGGAAGGGTTAAGTGCGGGATTGTGACGTCCGCGATAGGGCTCACGATTGCCTGCGTTGTGCTCGGGTTTTTCTTTTTCTAAAGGCGAAAATTCCTTCCTTGACATCGATTTTGTTCGCACTTATAATTGATAGGCTTGACTTAAAGTGAATAACTATGCGTCGGCGCGAGTGGGTGCCGGCAAAGGAGGATATATACTATGAAAATGACTTATCAGCCTAAGAAGAGACACAGAGCGAAGGTTCACGGCTTCCGTTCGAGAATGAGAACGGCTAACGGCCGCAAGGTTCTTGCAAGAAGAAGACTCAAGGGCAGAAAGCAGATCGCTGCTTAATTTTGTGTGGAGTCGGTCACGCTGAAATTCAATTACGAATTTTCGCGGGTGTACCGACGCGGTGCTTTTGCCTGCGGCAAGTGTATTACCATACATGCTTTTAAGAGATTCCCGGGCCTTAGGCACAACAATACGGTTATATCGCCCGACTTGAAGAGAGTCGGGTTTTGCGCCAACAAGAAACAGTTGGGCGCGGTTGGGAGAAACAGGATCCGCAGACTGATGCGGGAATCCTATCGGAATTTGGAATCACGGATACCCAACGGTTACGATTTGGTTTTTACTTTGAAGAACTGCGAGGAGTTGCCGTCCCTTGAGGATGTCGCGAAGGACATGGAACGGGGACTTTCAAACCTCGGACTTCTTGAAGACAATTAACGGTGAGACGATGGTTGACAGGGCTGAAGTTTATCTGATTAAGCAGTATCAGAAGCATATTTCGCCCGGACTCGGAAATTATTGCAAATACTACCCGACGTGTTCCCAGTACGCGATTGATGCGATAGAGGAGTACGGTGCCGTAAAGGGTACGGCGATGGGGATAGCAAGAATTGCCAGATGCAATCCTTTTTCTAAAGGCGGATACGATCCCGTCAAGCCGTCCAGATAGGAAGTTTTATGGATTTAATTACGGTTCAGTTGTCGATTATGGATCCTCTCTACACCTTTTTCGGTTGGCTTACGAGAGTGTTCTATAACTTTTTCGGAAACTACGGTGTGGCCATTATCGTGCTTACCGTCGTTATCAGGGGATGTTTGATTCCGCTCAACATCAGATCGCAGAAGGCGATGCTCAAGATGCAGACCATGCAAAGCAAAACGATGGAACTGCAGAGGAAATACGGGGATGACAAAGACAGATATAACGAAGAATTGATGAAGCTCCAGCGCGAGAACGGCGCGGGCGGCATGGCAGGCTGCATTCTGCCTTTTATTCAGTTGTTTTTGATCTGGCCTATTTACAGAATTGTATCCGGGCCTTTGATTTATTTGTCGCAGGTTGCAACAGACAACATCTCCGCGATGATTGAACTCGGAAATCAGGCGGGACTTTTGGACTCCGGCGTTACCGAGAGAATCCATATCGGGCTTATAAGCGCCCTTAACAACAATTCCGAATTTTTGAATACATGTATCGAGAAGGGCTACATTGCGATGGGCCAGCTCATCGACCTGAACTTCCTCGGCATGGATCTGACTTTAAAGCCGGCGTTTAACCCGCTGACGATTATAAAAGACCCGGGAACTTATATTCCGCTTCTGATTTTCCCTATCCTGGTTGTTGTCGTAAACATCCTGTCGATGCAGCTTTCCAAGAGACTCAAGCCCGGATATAAGGAGGAGAAGGAAGCCAAGGAGAGGGCGAAGATGAACCCCGCCCGCCAGGGACAGGTTGCCGAGGACTCGACTGAGATGACCATGAAGATGATGAACTGGACTATGCCTTTGGTAATGCTCGTCACAACCTTCACGATGCCCGCCGCAATGGGTCTTTACTGGGTTGTCGGAGGTCTCATGGGAATCCTAACACAGGTATTGGTTTTCTATATGTTCACAAAGCCTTACGAATTGAAGAAGGCCGAGCTTGAACTTAAGAAAGAGAACGCTTTCAAAAAGAAGAAGTCTGAAGAGGACAGCAAGTCCAAGGGCAAAAACAAGAAGAAGAAATAATATTCAACACGGAGGAATATAAAATGGAAAAGTCCATAGTAAAGAGCGCGAAAACAGCGCAGGAGGCAATAGATGCCGCTTTGGAAGAGTTGGGCGTTACCCGCGACGAGGTAGAAGTTGAGGTTTTAAACGAATCTTCCGACGGTTTCCTCGGGATGGGCAAGAAGGACGCTGAGGTAAAGGTTACCGTTAAAGCGGATGTTGCCGAAGCCGAAGAAGAGGACGAAGAAGACGATACATACTACGGCGACGATGAGTCCTTCGAGGGCGATGCCGTAACGGAGGCCGAGGACGCCGCGGTGAACTTTGTCGCCGAGGTTTTGTCCGGAATCGGCATTCACGGCAATCTTGACTCCTATCGTGAGGACGATGCCATTTATATTTCGGTTTCAGGTTCCGGATGCGGTTCCGTTATCGGACGCCACGGCGAGACACTGGATGCCATCTCCTACATGACCAACCTCATCGCTAACAAGCACAGCGAAGAGAGAGTTCATGTGCACTTGGATGTAGGCGGCTACAGAAAGCACAGAGAGCAGATTGTAAAGAACCTGGCAGACAAGGCCGCAAGCCGTGTTTTGAGAACGGGACGCCCTGTTAAGATTGAGCCTATGTCACCCGCGGACAGAAGAATCGTTCACTTCCACCTGTCCGAAGTCGAAGGCATTTCCACTCACAGCGAGGGCGAAGAGCCCCGCAGATGCGTTGTCGTAACACCCGACAATCAGTAAGCACATGTTCGCGGCCTGCTCGACACCTGCCGGGATATCCGGGATTGCGGTTATCCGCGTATCCGGAGACGGGTGCGGGGAAGCCGTCGATAAAATCGCAAGGGTTATACGCGCGGCCGATAATTGCAAGACAATCGCGGACCTTAAAGGTTACACCGCGGCATACTGTGTTATCGAAGACCCGGTAACCAAAGAAAAAATCGACGATGTCGTCATAACAAAATTCGAAAACCCGCACTCATACACGGGCGAAGAAATGGTTGAAATCTCCTGTCACGGCTCGCTGGCCGTAAAGCAGGAGATTTTGCGTCTTTTGGGAGAATGCGGAATAGAGCCCGCGGGGCCGGGCGAATTTTCCAAAACCGCCTTCATCAACGGCAAAATGTCTTTGGACCGCGTTGAGGCCGTAATGGACGTAATCGCTTCGGACTCGCAGAAGGCTTTAAGTGCCGCAGAGAACATTATGTCAGGCGCGTTGTCGGACCTGCTTAACAAAGCCGAGTCGGAGATATACCGTGCTATGGCATTAATCGAGATGACGGTTGAATTTCCCGAGCACGACGACACCCCGGAGAACGAAGAAGAAATAACAGATATCTGTGTGACACAAAGAGACAGTCTCAAAGACTTAACAACGAGATTCGAGCAAGGCAGGATCTTGTCCGAGCGCATGCGTGTCGCGCTTTTGGGGCTCCCTAACAGCGGTAAAAGCTCGCTTTTAAACGCGCTTTCCGGATATGAGAGAGCGATAGTAACCGAGGTTCCGGGCACGACCAGAGACACGGTTGAGGTGGACCTGTCCGTCGGAGGAATTCCCGTAACTTTAATTGACACGGCGGGTCTGCGGCAGTCGGACGATAAGGTTGAGGCCGAAGGCATCAGGCGCGCCTCGGATACGTTTAAGGCGGCCGACATGGCTTTCTATCTCGTGAGCCCGGAGATGCAGCCCGAAGAGGTAAAGACCCAATTGGATGATTTGGGAAAAGACACATACACGGTTGTTTTGTTTTCGAAGGCCGATGCAGGCGAAAACCCGCAAAGAGACCGAATCCAAAAGATTTGCGAAGAACACGGGATAGAAAAATTCATCAGCGTCTCGGGAACCGAGAACATTAATCTTGACAGCATCAGGAACTCAATCGAAGAACGCTACGAGAGGGCGGGAAGCGGCAGCACCGAAGGCCTGATTGTGACAAACGCCCGCCACCGCGAGTGCATCGCACAGGCGGTAAAATACATGGATGCCGCGACCGATGCGGCAAGAGGCCAATTGGGACTCGAGTTGGTATCTTCGGCTTTGAGGGCTGCGGCGGATGAGATAGGAAAAATAACCGGGAAGACTGTGTCTTCGGAACTCGCGGACACAATCTTTTCGAGATTTTGCATAGGTAAGTAAAGTGACGGAAGAAAAAGCGCGGGAGTTGGAATATAGCTATGCGGCGGGCGACTTCGATGTCGCGGTCGTAGGCGCCGGACACGCCGGGTGCGAGGCTGCGCACGCGGCGGCAACGCTGGGCCTTAAGACCGTGCTTTTCACGCTTCACTTGGACTCTTTGGCAAACCTGCCGTGCAATCCGAGCATCGGAGGGACGGCCAAGGGCCAACTCGTAAGAGAGATAGACGCTTTGGGGGGTGTCATGGGGAAGGTGGCCGATAAGTGCTGCATTCAGATGAGAATGTTAAACAGATCCAAGGGCCCCGCGGTTTTCTCGCCGCGCGCGCAGATGGACCGCTCGATGTATTCGGTCACCATGAAAAACCTCCTCGAGGAAACTCCGAACCTGACCTTAAGGCAGGCGCACATAAAAGAACTCCTGACCGATGAGACCGGCAAAAAAGTCTGCGGGGTCCTCACCGAAGCCCGCGGAATATATACGGCCAAAGCGGTCGTGATTTGTTCGGGTACATACATGGAGGCTAGGACAATCAGAGGCGAGGTAATAGTCGAAAGCGGCCCCGACGGGCTGCCGCGCTCGACAGGCCTGTCCGAAAGCCTTAAGAATCTCGGCATCCCGATCCTAAGATTTAAGACCGGCACTCCCGTGAGAGTCAATGCCGGAAGCGTAGATTTTTCGAGAATGGAACTGCAGAAGGGCGAGGACGATATCCCACCGTTTTCCTTCGAAAACGAGGAAGAGGGCAGAGGCGTCCCGCCGGCAGAAGACCAAATTCCCTGCCACTCGGTGTGGACAACGCCGCAGACCCGCGAGGTAATAAAAGCCAACATGGGAAGGTCGCCCCTGTATAGCGGCGTCATCACCGGAATCGGCCCGAGATACTGTCCTTCGATTGAGGACAAGTTCGTAAGATTTGCGGATAAGGAGCGGCATCAGATATTTGTCGAGCCGATGGGGCGGAACACGAAAGAACTTTATCTGCAGGGGTTTTCGACGAGCCTGCCCGAGGAAGTGCAGGATAAGATGGTCAAATCCCTTCCCGGCCTTGAGAACGCGGTAATCCAGAGAAGCGCGTACGCTATCGAATACGATCTGGTCGAGCCGACAACCCTGAAGCAGACTTTGGAGTCGAAGATTGTCGAAGGTCTTTTCACCGCAGGCCAGATCAATGGCTCGTCCGGGTATGAGGAGGCCGCGGGACAGGGCATAATCGCCGGAATCAACGCCGCAATGAAAGTTCTGGGGGAAGCCCCGCTCGTCCTCGACAGGAGCGATGCGTACATCGGGGTCCTCATTGACGATCTGGTCACAAAGGGCACGAACGAGCCATACCGTATGATGACCTCCCGCGCAGAATACCGTCTGTTCCTGCGGCAGGATAACGCCGACAGAAGACTCACGCCCATGGGCTATAAAGTCGGTCTTGTAAGCGAAGAGCGTTATGCTGCATTCCAAAAGAAGCAGGCCCTGATTGAGGCCGAGGAAGAGCGCCTTAAGAATACCTACATAGGCCCCACGCCGGAGTTGGAAAAGATTTTGGAAGACGCAGGCCAGACACTGCCAAAATCCGGCGCAAGTCTGGCAGAACTCATAAAGCGGCCAGGGGTTACCTACGACAGTCTGGCGCCCGTCGACCCTGCAAGGGCGGAACTGCCGCGCTATGTCACGACCGCATGTGAAACAGACATCAAGTACGAAGGGTACTTGGAACTTGAGAAGGGCAAGATACAGAAATTCAAAAAACTCGAGTCCGTGAAAATCCCCGCTGACACAGACTACTCAAAGATTAAGGGCTTAAGGCTCGAGGCCGCGCAGAAACTTGCGCAAATCAAGCCCGAAAGCGTCGGAAGGGCGTCGCGCATCTCCGGGGTCTCGCCTGCGGACTGCGAGGTCCTGCTCGTCTGGCTTGAAGCGGAAGGGAGGCGCAACACATGACAGATCTTTTCGCCGCATCGCTCGAAAACCTAAGCCCGGAAATTTCCGTTCCTCTTTCCGCGGAGAACATAAACCTCTGCCGCCGCTATGCCGACATGCTTGTTGAGAAAAACAAGGTCATGAACTTAACGAGCATAACCGACGACGAGGGGGTCGCAATCAAGCACTTCATAGACTCGCTGACTCTGATTTCATATCTGGAGGCCGAGCAAAATAAGCAAAACAAAAAGGACCTCACTTTGGCCGATGTCGGGACGGGTGCCGGGTTCCCGGGAATCCCCGTCAAAATTCTTATGCCGGACTTAAGGCTTACTCTTTTCGACTCCCTCAATAAACGGGTGGGATTTTTGCGGGAGGTTGCGGAAGAACTTGAACTTCAAAACACGACCTGCGTCCATGGCAGAGCCGAGGATTTGGGAAGGTCTTCGAAATACCGCGAAAAGTTCGACTGCGTCACGGCCCGCGCTGTGGCAAACCTCCCCGTGCTCTGCGAATACTGCATTCCGTTCGTAAAACCCAACGGTGTCTTCCTTGCCATGAAAGGTCACTCGGACGAGGAAGTGCAAGCCGCCAAAAAAGCGATAATAACCCTGGGCGGCACCCTGGAGAAGGTCGACCGATTCACGCTCCCGGGAACCGACATGGAACGGTCCGTGATTGTAATCCGCAAGGTGCGCCCGACGCCCCCGAAATACCCGAGAAAAGCCGGCACTCCCTCAAAAGACCCTATTTCCTGACGCATTAACAGATATTTTACTTTTATGTCGCGCCTCCCGCGTTTACAATATATGTATCTTTTTGTAATCGGGGGGGTGTATATATGCGACGTACACTTGGTACCAAATTTCTCTCTTTGATTTTATCGGCAGCAATAGTTTTGCCGATTCTGATTTTCCCGCAGGAGACAAAGGCTGATACGAACAGCGTTACCGTAACGACTTTGGCGGAGTTCAATACAGCCCTTGCAAACGACGATGTCGACACGATTGTCATCACCAAGGAAATTGCTCTTACAGCGGGCACATACGACGGTGCGATGTCTGATGGGTCGCCTAAGACCATTACTGTTGAAAAGCCCTTTGCTGATGAGAACGGTAACGTCAACAGCAGCTATTCTACGAACAGGTTGTTCACGGTTGCCTCGGGCGTCAGCGTCACATTGAAAAACATGTACATCATAGGCGGCGGTTACGAGTCGACCGGCGACACGACATTGGAGAAGAGTTCGTACAGCGGTGCCATTTACAACAAGGGGTCGTTAAGCATCGACAAGTGCACGCTCACAAGATCCAGACGTGTTGTATATAACGACGCAGGCGCCTACTGTCAGATGACAGATTGCAATATTGTAAGAAACACCAGTAAAGCCGGCGGCGCTCTTTATGCCTATGGCAGCGGTTCGATTTTTGTTTTGGATGGATGTTCTTTCTCTGAGAATAGATCGCTTAATAATACCGGCGGCGGCGGTATGGAAATTTCCACCAAAGCCGTGCTTTACGCGAACAACTGTATAATCTCAAACAATGCGTCCGCGGAAGCCGGCGGTGCTATAAATGTTTACAGTGAATCCAGTGCATATCTTATGAACTGCACAATTACAGGTAATGTTTGCGGAGTCGGTGATAAGTACAAGGGTACCTATTATGGCGGCGGACTTGCAGCGCACTTAGGTTGCAAAGTGTATGCTCTCAACTGTCTTTTCTGTAACAACAGAAGTAACGGTGGTGTCTCCGGCGATTACGCAAGCGACGTCGGAGTATATGGCAGCTCCAATCAGGCAACATCTTACGGATATTTCTACCATTGCGTATACGGCAATGCCGCAAAAAACGATCTGGGCAGCATTACAATCGACAGTACCTGCACAAAGGTTACGACCGATGATGTTTTCGCAAAGTACACAAATTCAAGTATTCCCGTAAATCTTTCGGATAGAACATCTGCATTTAACCACCCGTGTCTTATAACGTATGACGCGCAGGGTCGCCCGGACTATTTCTATTCACCCCTGAATAAGGCCAAGGACGATGAAGGCAATCTCGTGACAAAGGCTGCCACAGGAGGCGTTAAGACATATTTCAGCTATTCGTCTTCCGGCGTTTACATGTCCTACGACAATAACGGAACGAACACCAAGTTCGGTGGTGCCGGCACGTCTTCGACAGTTGTCAACACCTACTATGAATCATCCCTCACAAACGAAAACCGTGCCGACAGCGACTATGCTTACATTGGTGCGTCCAACGTTGCCAATACCGACTACTACACCGTAACACTTTCGAATTCCTCAAATTTGTCAAACGGAACCGTTGAGGGAATTGACATCTACGGCACCACTTACCAGCAAAAGACCATGGTCACGATGACGGCAACGCCTAATTCGGGTTATGTTTTCTACGGTTGGTACGATGTCACGGGTGATGAGACCACACTCTTAAGTTCCGAGTCGACCTATACGCATACGCTGCTGTCCGACATCACGATCGATGCGGTTTACGGCACAACAATCGATATCGGAGGCAGTACGGTCACGGCATCCGCCGAAGATTCCACATATGACGGAACCGCCAAGACTCCACTTCCAACACTTACCTGGACTGATTCCGTTACGAACGAAGAAGTTACTCTGACAGAGGGAACGGATTACACAATTACTTCTTATGCGGATAACACAAATGCCGGCACGGCGACCATAACCGTTACGGGCATGGGCAAATTTACCGGAACACGCGAAATCACATTTGAAATCGCAAAGGCTACACAAACCCTTACCATAGCTTTGGATAAGCTCGATGACGGCAAAGTTTATTTCACTCTTACAACAAACGACACGGATGAGAATGTTGCCTATACCGCTGAGGTTACCGAGGGTACGGATATCGCAACTGTCGCAGTTTCAGGCAATGAGGTTATTCTGACACCTACGGCCGCAGGCCACGTTAAGTTTGTCGTAAATTCCGCTGCGACCGATAACTTCAGCAGCGCTGAGACAAGTTATTCGTGCACCGTATCGACTCTCCTCATAGCGGCAGTTGCCGGCAATACGACGCTGACTTATACAGGCGAAGCTCAGGATGCGGGCGAGGTTCAGATAACCAAGCAGAACGACAGTGTCAGCTACGATGTTTACTACAGTGCGGACAACGAGACCTGGTCCGAGGATATGGTTACATACACCGAGGCAGGCCGGTACACGACTTACTACAAGATTGTTGCCAAGGGCACCCGTACGGTAACCGATGATGACGGCACGACAAAGACCGAAGACGCTGAGGAGGAGATTACAGATTCCTGGACAACGGTTATTAACACTGCGGACAACTCCTGGAAGACCGCGCTCTCGATGGAAGGGTGGACGTACGGAGACGATGCCAAGTCGCCTTCGGCTGAATCCGATTTCGGTACTCCGACTTACACCTATTGGAAAGATAAGGCTTGTACAACGGCCGCTGTGGAAGGCGATTCTTCCGCTGTTCCTTCCGATGCCGGAACATACTATGTTTTGGCCGGGGTTGAGGCAAAGGCTTCCGAGCACGATACCACTGTCAACGACTATACCGCTCTCAAATCGAGCCCCGTAAGTTTCACAATCGAGCGGGCGACGGTTGATATCCCTGAGGGCAAGACTCTCGAATACACCGCATCCGAACAGACGGGCTACGACACGTCCGATTTGTACAAGGAGGCATCGGGTACCGGCAGCGCGACAAAACCCGGAACATATACGGTCTTCCTTGAACTTACAGACGACAACCACAAGTGGTCCGACGGAACACTTGCGAACAAGAATATTGAGTGGACGATTACAAGGGCAAAGGTCGATAAGCCCACTGCGGCATCAGACCTTGCATACACGGGCGAAGAGCAGACGGGCGTTGCGGAGGCCACCGGTTACACGGTTACAAACGGCAAAGCAACGGAGCCCGGCGATTACACCGCAACGGCGACGCTGACTGATACCACGCTCTATGTCTGGAGCGACGACACCGAAGATCCTGTTGAAGTTGCATGGTCCATTGCCAAGGCAAAGATTGCCGTTCCCACGGCGGCGACGGGCCTTGTTTACAGCGGTTCAGAGCAGACAGGTGTTGCATCGGATAAGTTATATTCCGTGACGGACGGCAGCGCAACCAATGCCGGCAGTTACACCGCGACAGCGTCGCTCACAGATACGACGCACTACACCTGGACCGACGGAACGCAGGACGCTAAAACGGTTGACTGGTCGATTGCAAAAGCCGACCCGACGCTCACCGTTAAATATGTGAGCACCGACGATTCCACCAACGTCGCGACATTCAGCATTGAGTACACCGGCGACGGGGATTTGTCTGTTGCGTTGGATGAAACGAGCACAGGCAAAGCCACGCTTTCGATAAGCGACGATAAACTCACAATAACGGCAGATCCTTCGGCTTCCGGCACGATAGTTTTCACGGTCACATCGACCGAGACAACAAACTACAACAGCGCTAAGACGACATGCAGCGCAAATGTTTCGAATCTGACAGTTGTCGCCTCTGCGCAGGATGAGAATCTTACTTACACAGGCTCGGCACAGGATGCGGGTAGCGTTACGGTTTCAACTCCCGAGTCCGGATATGTTATTTCCTACAGCACCGACAACGAGACCTGGAGTGAGACTCTTCCTACCGTAACCGAGGCCGGCGAGTACACAATCTACTACAAGGTTGTCGCAACAGCGGACGTTACTTATCTAAATGAAGACGGCACAGAGAACAAGACCACAGAGGAAGAGACTGCAACGGGTTCCTGGAAAGTAACTGTTGCAGGCACCGAAAACTCTTGGGAGACAACACCTTCCATCGAAGGATGGACTTATGGTGAGACCGGCACACCTTCCGGTGCGGCTAAGTTCCAAACAGACTCCGAGCCGACCTTCCTCTACTCGGATTCTGTCGACGGCGAGTACACAACCACAATGCCGACTGCCGCAGGCACCTATTACATGAAGGCCACGGTCGCAGCCGGCATGTCCTCCGTGGATTCGACGCGTGAAAACTACAGCGCGCTTGAGTCGACACCTGTGGAATTCACAATATCCAAGGCAACCCTCAAGGTAACGGCAACCGACAACTCGAAAACATACGGCGACGTCGATCCGACCCTTGAGGCATCGGCATCGGGTCTTGCCGACGGCGACGAACTAGACTCTTACACAATTTCCCGAGCCTCCGGTGAGTCCGTAGGTTCGTACACGATTTCCGTATCCGACGCAAAGATAACTTCGTCCGGCACGGATGTCACAGCCAATTATGAGATTTCCTACACAACGGGAACATTCAAGATCACAGAGTCCGATGTCGACATCACAATCGACACATCCGCCAAGACCTACAACGGTTCGGCTCAGACAACGACGATTACCGTTAAGGACAAGACAACGGGCAAGACTTTAACCGAGGGAACCGATTACACGGTCACTTACACCGACAACACCAATGCCGGCACGGCAACGGTTAAGGTTGAAGTTAACTCACCGTATTCCGGGGCTAAGACCTCGACCTTCAAGATTAATCCGAAGTCCGTTAAGTCAGCCGATGTCACTTTGTCGCAGGATACTTACACCTACACGGGCTCCGCGATTAAGCCTTCCGTAACGGTTAAACTCGACGGCAAAACATTGAAATCCGGCACCGATTACGAAGTTTCCTACAAGAACAACACAAACGCGGGCACGGCAACGGTGACTGTTAAAGGCAAGGGCAACTACACCGACAGCGCGAACAGGACCTTCACCATCAAGGCAAAGTCTACCCCGACGCCCACGGCCACACCGACACCTGTCGCAGACGGCAGGCTGACGTACAGAACACACATTCAGGACATCGGTTGGCAGGAGTGGAAGAACGACGGTGAACTGTCCGGTACAACGGGCCGGTCCAAGAGAATCGAGTCCATCCAAATCAAGTTGGACGGCGTTGCGGGCGGCATCACCTATCAGACACACGTTCAGTCCTACGGCTGGCAGTCCTGGAAGAGTGACGGCGCTACGGCAGGTACAACAGGTGAGGCAAAGCGCCTCGAGGCAATCAAGATCAAACTGACCGGGCAAGCTGCGCAGATTTACGACGTATACTACCGTGTGCACGCTCAGCATTTCGGCTGGCTCGACTGGGCCAAGAACGGCGAGGCAGCAGGTACCGCAGGCTTCTCGTTCAGACTTGAGGCAATCGAGATTGTCCTGGTCGAAAAGGGCGGCAGTGCCCCCGGCAAGACCGATGTGCCTTTCAGACAGGCGACAATCAGATACCAGACACACGTTCAGACTCAGGGCTGGCAGGGCTTGGTCGGCGACGGAATTACATCCGGTACAACCGGCAAGGGCCTGAGAGTTGAGGCCTTGAGAGTCAACCTCAACAAGCAGGACTACGACGGTTCCGTCACCTACCGCGCTCACGTTCAGGACTACGGCTGGATGGATTGGGTATCCGACGGCGAGGATGCCGGCACTACCGGGCAGTCCAAGCGCCTCGAGGCCGTTGAGATTAAACTCACCGGCGACATGGCCGACAATTACGACATCTACTACAGAGTCCATGTTCAGAATATCGGCTGGCTCGACTGGGCCAAGAACGGCCAAACCGCAGGTACCACCGGCTACGGCTACAGAGTTGAGGCTCTCGAAATCCTTCTCCTTCCCAAAGGAGCCGACAACGATTTGGCCACGGCCAACCCGTCGCGAAGCAAATAACAATCAAACAAGGGGCTGCCTTCAAGGGCAGCCTTTTTTGGATTCCCTTAAATTTACGCATGGATGGTAAAATCCCGGTAATTTTTTCCGAATCGGGGAATTAAAGCGCCGGATTACCATAAATTTACGCATGGATGGTAAAATCCCGGTAATTTTTTCCGAATCGGGGAATTAAAGCGCCGGATTACCATAAATTTACGCATGAGTGGTAAATTCGCGGTAATCGTGAGTCGCGCAAACATCAATTTGAAATATCGTGGTGTTAGTGGTACAAATTTATCAGTTCAACTTCAAAGGAGAGAAATTCTATGGAAAATTCAAATAGCGATTGGATCTGCCCTTCATGCGGAGCGGCAAATCACGGAAGATTTTGTGTCAACTGCGGCCATGAGATGCCTGAGACGGTTGTAACGCCCGAGCCCGTTGTGGCTTCGGCTGCTGCCGAGGAGGCTGCCGCAACTCAGCCTCAGCCCGAGCCTGCTGCTCAGCCCGTTTATGAGCAACCGCAGCCTGTGTATACACAGCCTCAGGAAAGCGGCATTAAGGCAGGTTTGGGTTTGGCGATTGCGTGTCTTGCATGCGGCGTTATGTCAATCAACATGGCGTTTTGCTACGGATTTGGATGGCCGTTCTCGATTGCGGGTTTGATTCTTGCGGGTAAGGCCCGTGCCGCGGGACACACGACAAAGATGGTTCCTGCGGGAAGAATCTGTTCCATCGTCGGACTTGTTCTGAGCATAATAGTTACTTTGATTTGGGTTGTCGTACTTATCGCGGCAATCGCGAATTCCTGAGTTCGGAAGATGTAAACCTGCCTTTTGGCGAGCATATGTTTGAGTTTACGGATGTGCCCGCCGGAAAGGCAGAAAGGTCTTCCGGCGGAAGTTCAAATGGAACATCGAAGCCGGGCACGTTCAATGCGCCGTCCGTCGGGTTTGTCACGGTGTAAAGATGAGCGCGTAAAAGCGGCAATCTTTACCTTTGCCATGGCGGCGCTTCCGGTTTTTATTCTTCTGTTTTCGCTTTGACGAGGGGGAGGACGAAGGAATAGACGGCGTCGGCAAAACCGTTATTTTCGAATGCCGCGGCAACGTATGAGGCCGCGGCTTTTATATTGTCGTCGGCGTTGCCCACTGCCAGGCCGTAGTGTGCGGCCTCTACCATCGAGAAGTCGTTCTCGGAGTCGCCTATTGCGAATGTGTTTTCGCGCGGGATGCCGAGGAGGTCTGCTAAACGCATCAGGCCGTTGCCTTTGCTGACGCCTTTGGTCATGACATCGCAGAACGAAGGGCCGGAGGATACGACCGTGAGGTCGGTATCGGCTTTGAGTTCTTCGAGAAGTGTTTCTCCCGGGTTAATTACGAGAAATTTGTTTATGGGCGGCAGGTTCCTCAGGTCGCTCTCATCTATTGAGAACAGGGGGGCCTTTAATTCTTCGGGGAGCCCTTCGTTGTAGTTCTCGCAGAAAAAGCGTCTGCCCGATGAAGGCGTGAAGTAGATGCCTTCGGTGCTGTAAAGTGTGGCGTCCGCCTTTATTTCAAGCATGTGTTTGAGGACAGAGGAGGCCTTTTCTTCCGGGAAATCCGCGGAATATATGTGTTTGCGCGTTTTGCTGTCGAAAAGCGCCCCGCCGTTGCCGGTTATTAAGGGAACCTCAACGCCTGCGTCCTCGGCGTATTTCCCCGTAAGGAACGAAGACCTGCCGGTGGATAAGGTCAGAGCCACGCCCGCTTCCTTGAGAGCCTTGCACGCTTTAAGGTTTTCCGCCGGGATGTCCTTGCCGGGCTCCAAAAGCGTTAAGTCCATGTCTGTTGCCATTAAATACTTGAAATCCATGCTTTTATGATATTTGAAATGCGGGAAAACGCAATCGCTGATAAATCAACAATTGAATTCCCCCAAAGAGGCGATTTTTTTGGTAATTTGCATGTCAAATCCGATTGAAAAGATTTCCAAAGATGTTTAATATTAATTTTTAGTGAAAAGGTGTGGATTTTATCGAAGAAGTTGGAGGAAAAGATGAAAAAAACAGGAGCCGGATCCAATAAGCAGCCCCAGAAGAGTGCGCGTACAACGGGCGTTCGCAACGCACAGGTTGCATCCAACTCTTTTATGGCCGAGGGCAACATGCCTCAAAGAACATCGGCCAAGAAATCCAAGGGAAAGACAACAGCCAAATCCAAGGCAAAGACAAAGAAGAAGGGCAACGGCGGCAAAGTCGCAGGCACAATTGCGATTCTTTTGGTCGCAGGCGCCGCAGTTGCGGGTGGATATCTTTACTACAACGGCACAATCGACTATTGGCTCGCAGATAAAGTCGACGTGGTTCTGGCCGACGGCACAACAGAGAAGAAAACCGTGGAGTCCGCTTATGAGGAACTTACCGCAGAGACATACTACGACGGTATCGTAATCGACGGCGTTAATGTAGGCGGCATGACCCGCGAAGAGGCAAAAGAAGCCGTATCCGCGGCCCAGCCCGGGAAGCCCATCGACATCAACATCGACTTAGACCTCGACGGCAAAGTCCTCGACCTGAACCTCGACAGCCTGACATTGGAGACGAATGCCGACGAAGTCCTCGAGGATGCATATCAGTACCTGAGACTGACCGATGCGGACGCGAACAACTACGAGGCTATCGCCGCAACATACAATGCGGTACAGCAGCTGAAGAACAATCCCGTCGAATACAATACGGCATACACGGTAAACACGGACGGCCTGACGACATTGGTCAACGATTTGCTTTCGCCCTACGTTGTAGAGGTTGCCGACGCGAAGGTCACGGGCTTTAACACCGAGACGCTGAAGTTCGAGTACACCGAATCCCGCAAGGGTTATGAGATTAACATCGACAAGGCCGCCGAGGATGTAAAGGCGATGCTCGACTCCGCCACATACGAGGGGGTCGTATCCGTTGAGGCATCCGTCACTGAGCCTACTTTGACGGGCGAATACATCGAAAACAATTTCGGCAAGAGGTCCGGGGCATACTCGACAACTTCCGCCAATACGAACCGTAACAAGAACATCTCCCGCGCATGCGAGCTGATGAGCGGCACGGTTTTGCAGTCCGGCGAGTATTTCTCGTACAACAACACGGTCGGCCAGAGAACGGCGGCCAATGGCTTCTATGAGGCAACGGTCATCATGGGCGGTCAGTACGAACAGGGAATGGGCGGCGGAATCTGCCAGACATCTTCAATGCTCTATAATGCGGTTCTCAAGGCAGATCTCAAGGTAACCGAGAGACATACTCATACATGGCCTTCGAGTTATGTCGATGTCGGACTCGACGCAACGGTCGACTACGGCAACCTCGATTTCTGCTTCATGAACAACACCGATTATCCCATTGCAATCGTCGCTTACTGGAATTCTTCCGACAGCACATGCCATGTTGATATCTACGGCGAGAAACTGCCCGACGGACAGACAATCAAGCTTAAGTCAAAGGTTACATCGAAGACCGAGCCTTCGGGCACGGAGTATGTTGCCAACAGCTCGATGCCGGCAGGATCGACCAACACTCTGCGTTCGGCCCACACAGGCTACACCGCGACAACGTATCAGATCTGGTACGATGCCAACGGCAACCAGGTCGATGAGGTTGAAATCACAACATCGAGATACAGCGCCTACAAGCGCAAGGTTGAGGTCGGTACGAAGTATTCCGACGGAACAATCGGAAAACTCGATGCCGCAACCGGTAAGGTAACGCGCGGAGACGGTACGGAAGAGACATCCGAGACATCCGCTTCCGATACAACGGCGTCCGAGACGACGACCGCTGCGGCCGAGACAACGACAACGGCGGCAACAACCGCGGCGACGACAACGACGACTGCGGCGCCTACAACCACAACGACCACGACTGCGGCGCCTACAACCACAACGACTACCGAAGCGACGACGGCCGCAACCACCGCTGCGACAACGGCAGCGACCGAGGCGACGGAGGCCGCCGCGGAAGGTTAAATCGGTAAAATCGATACAAAAAACATCCCGAATCCGATGTGATTCGGGATTTTCTTTTTTATGCTGAAATTTGCGGAAAAAGCCTTTTCGACATATGTCGTTAAAAATATTATAAATTTGAAAACAAAGCGTGTTAGCGGCCCTTTGGCGAAGTCTATTTGATTTTTTCGGTGCTATAATTATTAAGTTAAAAGGGCTTATGTTATAGGCTTAATTTCAGAAGAAGGAGACAAAATTATGGCACGTGAACTAACCAAAATGACCATGGATGGTAACACGGCTGCTGCGTATACTTCGTATGCGTTCACAGAGAATGCGGCGATTTATCCTATCACGCCGTCATCCCCCATGGCAGACTACACCGATCAGTGGGCCCAGCAGGGCAAGAAGAACATCTTCGGTCAGACAGTCAACATCGTTGAGATGGAGTCCGAAGGAGGCGCTTCCGGTGCTGTACACGGATCGCTTGCAACAGGTGCTTTGACAACAACATATACGGCTTCCCAGGGCTTGCTCCTGATGATCCCGAATATGTACAAAATCTCGGGTGAGTTGCTCCCCTGCGTCTTCCATGTTTCGGCAAGAGCTTTGGCAGCACACGCTTTGAGCATTTTCGGTGACCATGCGGACGTCATGGCTTGCCGTCAGACAGGTTTTGCTATGCTGTGCTCCAACTCCGTTCAGGAAGTTGCGGACCTCGCAGCGGTTGCACATCTTACAGCAATTAAGACAAGAGTTCCTTTCCTGCATTTCTTCGACGGTTTCCGTACGTCACACGAGATTCAGAAGATTGAACTTATGGATTATGAGGATCTCGCAGAACTCGTAGATTACGAGGCACTCGACGGTTTCAGAAAGAGAGCTTTGTCTCCTAACCATCCTACTCTCAGAGGTACCGCTCAGAACCCCGACATTTACTTCCAGGCGAGAGAAGCCGCGAACCCGTTCTATGAGAAGGTTCCGGAAGTTGCTCAGTACTACATGGATAAGATCAACGAGATCCGCGGTACAGACTACAAGCTTTACAACTACTACGGCGCACCCGATGCAGACCGTGTAATCATCGCTATGGGCTCCGTTGATGAGACCTGCGACGAAGTTATCGACTTCCTTACAGCAAAGGGCGAGAAGGTAGGACTTGTTAAGGTTCACCTCTACAGACCTTTCGCAGCGGCTAAGTTCCTCGAGGCAATCCCCGAGACTGTTAAGTCCATCGCGGTTCTCGACAGAACAAAGGAGCCCGGCTGCCTGGGCGAGCCTTTGTTCCTCGACGTTTGCGCTGCATTCGCAGGCAAGGCAAACGCTCCGAAGATTATCGGCGGCCGTTACGGTTTGGGTTCGAAGGACACAACACCCGACCAGATCCTCGCAGTTTACAAGGAACTGGCTAAGGCTGAGCCCAAGGAGAGATTCACACTCGGTATCGAAGACGACGTTACATATCTCTCGCTCCCTATCGAAGAGTCCATCGACGTTGCGGATAAGGATACAATCTCCGCAAGATTCTGGGGCTTGGGCGCAGACGGTACGGTTGGCGCTAACAAGAACTCCATCAAGATCATCGGCGACCACACAGACATGTACGCTCAGGCTTACTTCTCTTACGACTCGAAGAAGTCCGGCGGTGTTACAATCTCCGACTTAAGATTCGGTAAGAATCCTATCCGCGCTACATATCTGGTCAACAAGGCTGACTTCATCGCATGCCACAACCAGTCTTACTGTGACAAGTACGATATGCTCTCGGCTTTGAAGCCGGGCGGCACATTCCTGCTCAACACTCAGTGGACACCCGAGGAACTCGAAGAGAACCTCCCGGGCGAGATGAAGAGATATATCGCCAACAACGGCATCAAGTTCTACACAATCGACGCTGTCGCAAAGGCAAGAGAGATCGGTTTGGGCGGAAGAATCAACACAATCTGCCAGGCTGCATTCTTTAAACTTTCCGGCATCATCCCCGTAGACGAGGCTGTTGACTACATGAAGAAGGCGGCTCTCAAGTCTTACGGCAAGAAGGGTGACGATATCGTTCAGATGAACTACAAGGCTATCGACGCAGGTGTTGAGGCTGTAGTTGAGATTACCGTTCCCGAGTCCTGGAAGACAGCACCCGACAAGGCTAAGGAAGAGCGCAACGTTCCCGAGTTCATCGAGAAGATTTGCGACGTTATGAACGCACAGAAGGGTGACACTCTCCCTGTATCCGCTTTCGTAGGACGCGAAGACGGTACATTCCCTCAGGGCACATCTCAGTATGAGAAGCGCGGTATCGCAGTTGATATCCCTGTCTGGGATTCGACAAAGTGTATCCAGTGCAACCAGTGCTCTCTCGTTTGCCCTCACGCTGCAATCCGTCCGTTCCTCTTGGACGACGCAGAAGCGGAAGGTGCTTCTTTCGAGATGAAGCAGGGCATGAAGCCTTACGACACATTGAAGTTCAGAATGCAGGTTGACGCTCTCGATTGCACCGGTTGCGGTACATGCGTTGAGGTCTGCCCCGCAAAAGAGAAGGCCATCACCATGCAGCCCCTCAAGGACAACATGGAAGAGGCAAAGAACTGGGAATACTGCATGTCCCTGTCTCACAAGGACAACCCGATGCAGAAGAACACAGTCAAGGGCTCTCAGTTCGAGCAGCCGTTGCTTGAATTCTCCGGCGCATGCGCAGGCTGCGGTGAGACTGCTTACGCTAAGCTCATCACACAGCTCTTCGGCGACAGGATGCAGATTTCCAACGCTACGGGATGTTCGTCCATCTGGGGCGGTTCCGCACCTTCGATGCCTTACACGACAAACTACAGAGGTCACGGACCTGCATGGGGCAACTCCCTGTTCGAAGATAACGCTGAGCACGGTCTCGGTATGTACTTAGGCTCGAAGCAGCTGAGATCCCGCGCTAAGATGTATGTCGAGCAGCTCGCTGAAGTCGTTTCCGATGACGCTACCAAGGATGCCGTCACAGCATGGCTTGAGGGCTTCGATATCGGTGAGACATCCAGAGCTCAGTCCGACGCTTTGGCTGACGCGTTGAAGAACTACTCCGGTGAAGGCGCTGACATCGCCAAGAAGGCTCTCGAGTATGAGGACTTCTTCGTTAAGCGTACCCAGTGGATCATCGGCGGTGACGGATGGGCATACGACATCGGTTACGGCGGTTTGGACCACGTATTGGCTACAGGCGAAGACATCAACGTTCTCGTTCTTGATACAGAGGTTTACTCCAACACAGGCGGACAGGCTTCCAAGTCCACACCTCAGGGTGCCGTTGCTCAGTTCGCGGCAGGCGGTAAGCACATCAAGAAGAAGGATCTCGGTATGATGGCTATGAGCTACGGTTACGTCTATGTTGCACAGGTTGCAATGGGTTCCAACCAGGCTCAGACAATCAAGGCTTTCGCTGAGGCTGAAGCTTATCACGGACCTTCCATCGTTATCTGCTATGCTCCTTGTATCAACCACGGTATCAAGGGCGGCATGAAGGTTGCTCAGCAGCGTGAGAAGAAGGCTGTTGAGTGCGGTTACTGGCATCTGTTCAGATTCAACCCGACGCTCGCCGCTGAGGGCAAGAATCCGTTCACATTGGATTCGAAGGATCCTACCGGTGACTTCTATGAATTCCTCAAGGCAGAGGTTCGTTACAACACACTCTACAAGAAGTATGATGCTGATGTTGTTGACTCGATTTTCGAGCGTTGCTACAAGGATTCCCGTGACAGACTTGCCTCCTACAAGAGAAAGGCTGCAAACGTAGAGATCTGATAAAGATTTCAAATCAAAAATTACACGCCCGGCCAGACACGGTCGGGCGTGTTTTTGTATTAACTCGCATGTTATAATTGTTTGACACAAAAAAGGGAGATTTGAAATTCGAATGAATTCTGACAATAACAACCTGATTATAGAAGACAGTGCTCTGGCGGATATTTTCACCGTCAAGTACGCCTCGGATCTGTCGCGCGACGCGCTTCTTTTGTATATATGGATGAATATGTGTTTCAAGGGGAAGACCTTCACGCGAGACGATGTTCTCAAATTAAATCTTTCCGGGATGGCCGACTGCGACAAAACTTTAGCCGAGCTAGCCGAAGCGGAGCTCATAACGCCGAAGGGCGATAGGTTTGTCATGGACGACCTGAAGCGCCGCGAGGTTGAGGAATACGTTGCATTTAAAAATGCTGCGGGCACAAATCCCGAGGGGACGGCCATGACGAAGGGCGGCGAGAAGTTCGACCTTCTGGCATCAAGCATTTCCAAGACATTCTACCAGGGTAGGATGCCCTATATTTACTACAGATTCATCGATACGTGTCTGAACGAATACAAGTTCGGGGACGAGGTTGTGTATAAGCTTTTCGAGTACGCGAAGGACAATATGTTCGAGAAGAAATTCGCGCAGATGGAGCGCGTTGCAAAGGAGTGGTTTAACAACGGCTACACGACTTGCGAAAGGCTTGAGGCACACCTGAAGAAAGACAGCGACGTTGCCGAGCTGACGAAGCTCATGGGCAAGCTCATGCGCCGCCGCATGAACAACAACGACATCGAGAGAATCGAGAAGTGGGTGCGCGTCATGGACGTCGACAAGGACCTCGTAAATTATGCGTTCAAGGTGAATGAGTTCCGCGGGGACATAAAGATGGCGGACGTCGAGAATACGCTTCTTACATGGCAGGAGGCGGGGGTTAAGACCGTCGACGCGGCCGTGGTTTTCGAGGACGAGAGATATAAGGAAAATAAGCGAAAATCTTCGCGGAAGAAAGGGCGTTCCGGATCTTCGTGGAAGACCGGCGGCGAGGCCGGCATAGCGGAGCAAATCGCTCCCGCCAAAAAGGAAGATGACGACGACGGCGATTCCGGCGACATTCCCGACGATATTCTTGATATGTTCGGAGGCGGCGATGAAGACAATTAAAGAACTGATAGAAATGTCCGAAGGGCGCCTGGCCGCCGAGCGACAGATACAGAGGGACAACCGCGTCGCGGAAGTGTACAGAAAATTCCCGGATCTGGCAGATCTTGACGGACAGATATTGTCCGTGAGAAAGTCCCGCCTGGTATCTCTCCTCGACGACAGCAAGGATTTCGAGGCAAGGTTTTCGAGGGAAGAGGAAGCACTCGAAAACAAGCGCGACAAATTCCTGCGCGACCACAATATAGACCCGGATTTCGACACGGAGAAATTCATATGCGGGAAGTGCTCGGACACGGGTTTTGTGAAGGGCAAAGACGGCACGCTGCGCGTCTGCGACTGCCGCGCCGACGATGTCGAGGAGTGTTTTGAGACTTCGGGGCTCGCAGATTACTCCTCTTTTAAAATGAACAATTACCGCGCCGATTATTTCGGCGACGCCATGGGGCGCGGGAAGATTATGAAAGCGATGCTCGGAGTTGTGCTGGGCGCAGGCTCCCCCGTGTGGATTTATTCGGACGGCGCGCAGACCGGCAAGACCTTCATGAGCGTCGTTGTTGCCAAGGGGGCCGTCAATCTCGGCAAGTCAGTTTTCTACACCAAGTGCGAAGCTCTCGAGGACTATGCGGACGATTTGGACGACCTTAAGAGATGCGACATTTTGTTTATAGACGATTTTGCCGACGACATCACGCTGCGCCGCGATGTCGGAACGGTTTTGAATTCCGTATTGGAAGTTCGCGCGGCTTCGGGCCTTAAGACAATTCTTGTGACATCAATCCCGAAGAGCGCTCTGGTGAGCGGCTGCGATATGCGTATTTCCGGCAAAATCAAAAATGCCGACCTGATAATTCCGGAGAGCCGTAAATGAAGAAAACCGAAGGTGGAAACGGGCTTTTCGGAGGTAAGTTTTCGAAAGGGAACGAGCCGAAGGTGCGCTATGTCGAGCGCCAGGTCAAACTTCCCTTTTTGGCCGACAGCGACCCGGAAACCGACACGAACTACGGGCGCATCGAGGATACCCGCAGCGAGTGGGGCCTGTCCGATAAGGATGCGTCCCTTAAGAGTCGCAGGCGCAGAACGTACCTGAGTCTTGCGGCGGCTTTTGTTATTCTCGCCGCGATTTTTACCCTGATTTTCTATGTGCTGCCGACGGCATTGCCGTCGTTTTTCAAGGGCAGCAGCATTGAACTTTTCGTTGAACCCGACGTAAACCTCGAATATTCCGACGCATCCTACCGCGTGGTCTGCGAGGTTTCCGTCAACGTCATGTCCAAGCCGAACGTCAAGTCCGACACAATAACTCAGATTTTGTACAACGAGCCCGTGACCGTGACGTCAAACGAGCCCGTGAACGGGTACATCAAGATTGAGACCGCGGACGGCAACTCGGGCTACATTCCCGAGGATTCAGTCATATCGGACATGACATCCGTCGAGCCCGACCTTCACGAATACAAACTGGTCGTCTCGGACCTTTCGAAAAACATAATGACCCACGCATCCAACGGTACGCTCATCAAAAAAGTCATGATGAACACCGTCCTTTACGCCGATGTCAAAAGGGAAGGCGTGTATCAGGTGTATTTGCCCGGCGGCGGCACGGGTTGGATCGGCTCGTCCGGCGTCGTTGAGGTTACGCCCCGAGGCACGGTCGGCAAGGTCGTAAGCCGCTATTTTGTAGGTTCGCTCCTGCTCTTTGTCAACGCAACCTACATGGAAAACGGTCTGACCATGAACGGCATTTCAATAAACGGAGCGGTATATGTGTGCTCCGAGATCAACGGTGTCGATATGCCGCGAACAATGCAGGGACAGGCCACAACCGGCCATGAAGTCGACCTGGCCTATGATGCCGTGTCCGGCAACGTCGATCTCAACTCGATTGAGAAGGGGGACATCCTGTTTTTCAGCTCATCCGAAGGCTCGACAACAATATCCGAAATGGCCGTTTGCACCGATACAGGCACGTTCCTGATGAAGTCGACGGCGGGTACCACGGTAAGGCTCAGATCTTTTGATGCCGACGATGAGATTTTCGACAGAATTGTAACAATCAGGCGGGTTTTCGATGCCGAAGATTGATTGTTGCATCATTTGGCTTCGTGTGATATTATTCTTTAGCGTTTAAAAAGACTGAATATAGGAGGTGTTATATATATGGCTAAGTGTGATGTATGTCAGAAAGATATGTTCTTTGGCAGAAAGATCAGAATTACGCGTTCACAGATTTCGCGTCGTGCGCTCACAAAGCAGCAGCCCAACGTACACAAGGTTAAGGTTGTTGTTGACGGCACCCCCAAGACCATGAATGTTTGCACTCGTTGCCTTCGCTCCGGCAAAGTAAAGAGAGCATAATTAAAATCACAGACTTAAGAAAGACCGCTCAAGCGAGCGGTCTTTTTTTCTATCGAAATGCTCACACTGACGCTCACAATTTTGTCATTTTTGTGAGCGGGAGTGTGAGCATTTTCGCTTTTTTTATTTGTTTGGAACCTCGATTAAGGATTTGCCTCCCATGTAGGGGCGCAAGGGCTCCGGGATTCTGATTGAGCCGTCTTCGTTTAAGTTGTTTTCGAGGAATGCGATGAGCATACGCGGCGGGGCGACGCAGGTGTTGTTTAATGTGTGTGCCAGATAGTTGCCGTTCTCACCTTTAATTCTTATCTTAAGACGTCTTGCCTGGGCGTCGCCCAAATTTGAGCACGAACCGACCTCAAAATACTTCTGCTGTCTCGGCGACCATGCCTCAACGTCGCAGGACTTAACCTTCAGGTCAGCCAGATCCCCGGAGCAGCACTCAAGTGTTCTGACCGGGATATCCAAACTCCTAAAGTAGTCCACTGTATTCTGCCAGAGTCTGTCGTACCATACGGGGGACTCCTCGGGCTTGCAGACGACGATCATCTCCTGTTTTTCGAACTGGTGGATTCTGTAAACGCCGCGCTCTTCGATTCCGTGCGCGCCGACTTCCTTGCGGAAGCAGGGGGAGTAGGACGTTAATGTCTGCGGCAAATCTTTCTCGTCGATTATGGTGTCGATAAATTTTCCGATCATCGAGTGCTCGGAGGTGCCGATTAAGTAAAGGTCCTCGCCCTCAATCTTGTACATCATATTTTCCATCTCGGCAAAGCTCATGACGCCGTCGACGACGCTCGATCTTATCATGTAAGGCGGGATGTAGTAGGTAAAGCCCCTGTCAATCATGAAATCCCTTGCATAGGACAGGCATGCCGAGTGGAGGCGGGCGATGTCGCCCTTCAGGTAATAGAAACCGTTGCCGGATGTCTGTCTTGCGGCATCAAGTTCGATGCCGTTCAACTTCTCCATGATGTCAACGTGATAGGGGATATCAAAATCGGGAACAATGGGCTCGCCGAACCTTTCAATCTCGACGTTCTCCGAATCGTCTTTGCCGATCGGAACCGACGGGTCGATGATGTTCGGGATAATAAGCATTCTCTTGCGGATTTCTTCCTCAAGGGTAGTCTCCTTAGCGGACAGTTCTTCCAATTCACCTGCCATCGCGGTGACCTCGGCCTTAACCTGCTCTGCTTCATCCTTTTTGCCCTGACCCATGAGAGCTCCGATTTGCTTGCTTATCTTGTTGCGCTGAGATCTTAAATATTCCGCGCGTGTCTTCGACTCGCGGTATTCCTTATCCAGTTCGATAACCTCGTCCACCAAAGGAAGTTTGTCGTCCTGGAATTTGTTTTTTATGTTCTGTTTTACAACCTCGGGGTTGTTTCTCAAAAATTTGATGTCGAGCATAAAATCCTCCTTCAAAAACAGATAACCCGTATATTTTATTATTAAGTTCGCGCTCGCGCAATCTGTAAAAGAGGCCCCCGATATGGTAAAGTTTCATTAAATAAATTGACACGCGGAGCCACATGAAATGATAGTAAGAAATTGCGCGGGCGGTATAGTTTTTTTCGAAGACAGAGTGTTGCTTATCTGCAACGACAAGCACGAGTGGTCCTTCCCCAAGGGCGTTGCTTCCATAGGCGACCGCTTAGTCGACGTTGCCAGAACCCGCATAGAATTTGAAACGGGCGTTAAAGCCAAAGTGCTCGCGCCCTGCGGCAAAACCAATTACGAATTTTTCTCCGCAACGCGCGGGAAGCCCGTCCACAACAACATTTCCTGGTTTGTTATGGCGGCCGAGGCCGAGGAGGGCACACCCAACACCGAAGCCGGAATCACCGATGCCAAATTCATAATCATCGAGGATGCCCTGACCGAGATCACATACAGCCAGGACAGATCCCTGCTCATGATGGCCTTCCAAAAATACAGGGAGCTCGCCTGACCTTGAGCATCACTTTAAGCCGCGAAGGCAATTCCAAAATCGAAATCAAGCAGTCGGTCTTCATCGGGCGTGCCATGAGAATCCACACCCCCGAAGAGGCCGCCGGCTTTATCGCCGAAGAACGTGCCAAATACCCCGACGCCCGCCACAGCTGCTATGCGTGGAAACTCACATCCGGCACCAACATGCAAAAATACAGCGACGACGGCGAGCCTTCGGGCACCGCCGGCATGCCGCTGCTCTCGCTAATAACAAAGCCGGACTTGACAGACTGCGCAGTCGTCGTGACGCGTTATTTCGGCGGAATCCTCTTAGGCAAGGGAGGGCTTGTCAGGGCTTACACCGACGCCGGCGCGCAGGCGATAAAAGACGCAAATCCGGTGCGGCTTGAAGAAGGCACGGCATTTGAAATTTCCTGCGCGTACCCTGACTACGACAGGATTCTTTTCGAGCTGACAAAGAGGGGGTACAGTGTCGAAAACACAGACTTTGGGGAGAGCGTAAAAATCACGGCCGTGACCAAAACAAAAGAAGAGGCTGTTTTCGTCAAACTTTTAGCGGACCTGTCGTCGGGAAAAATTGTCCCCGAGAAGGTTGGCGCGCGCGAAATAGTTGCGGAGGAATTGACGGATTTTTGACAAAACTTTGACTCATTTTTGCCTGTATTGGCAAAATCTAATGTCGTAATATTTATTCAAGAACATTATGCGAGGTGAATGCAAATGGACGAATATAACGAAAACAATTTAAATCAGGCGCAACAGCCTACACAAGAGGCACAGCCTGTGCAACAGGCAGCACCTGTTCAGCAGGCACAGCCCGTACAGCAGGAAACAACCGAATGGCAGGATGTTCCCGTCTACCGGACAACGACTGAGAAGAAAGAGAAAACGAGCCATAAGGGAATGATTATCATGGGTATCGTCCTCGCGGCTTTCATAATCTACTCGGGCATTCAGACGGTCTACATTTTCAGACTGAATTCGGGCCTTGAAGGAATCTCCTCATACCTGACGCAACAGTCCAAATCGGATGCCATCAGCTCGAGTGACGACAACACGGATTTGTCTTCCGACACTTCCGAGACGGCTGAGCCCTGGTTTTCTTTGGCTGACGCTGCGGCGGTCTACACCGAAGGCAAGGAAACTCTTACTACCACACAAATCGCAGACAAGGTTAGCCCCTCGACCGTATCCGTATATATCTACGGTCAGGTCTCAGGTGTCACAACTGCAATTTCTTCGGGTACGGGCTTCATAATCACCGCAGACGGCTACATCGTAACCAATGCGCACGTTGTCGAAGACGCCGACGACAATTCAAGTTATACGGTTAAAGTCAAAGTCCCCGATATCGATGAGGAACTCACCGCGGAGATAGTCGGTATGGACGAGCAGACCGATATTGCGGTTCTCAAGGTATCCTATTCCGAAGACCTTCCCTGTGTAACACTCGGCGACTCCGATGAACTTCAGGCAGGCGAACTGGTTGTCGCAATCGGCAACGCTCTGGGCACTTACGAAGGCACCGTAACGGTAGGTGTTGTATCCGCCCTTGACCGCGAAATCAACGAAGACGGTTACACAATCCCCGTTATCCAGACAGACACGGCCATCAACGAAGGCAACAGCGGCGGACCTTTGATTAACTCTTACGGTGAAGTTATCGGCATCACCAACGCAAAGATTGTCACAACAACATCCGAAGGCCTGGGCTTTGCAATCCCGATTAACTCGGTTAAGACTGTAATCGAATCCTTAATCAACTACGGCAAAGTCATCAACCGCCCTTACCTCGGCATCTCCGTATCCCAGGTTTCCGAAGGCGCATACTACGGAGTTGAGGCAGGTGTCTACGTTGCGGCAATCGTCGAAGGCGGCCCCGGCGATCAAGCGGGATTTGAGCTCGGTGACAGAATTATCAGTGTTGACGGTGTTGAAATAACCGAATCCGGTGATATTATTGATATACGCGACGAACATGCGGTCGGCGACCAACTCAAAGTAGTTGTCGACAGAGACGGACAGGAAATAACCCTCACCCTGACAGTAGGCGATAGCGGCGATTTCGAGGACGCAACCTACAAGGAAGAAGAGGACACACAGACCACACAGGATTCCCAGTCCGGTAACTCTCAGCAGGGCGGCTCCTCATCCGGCGGATGGGAAAGCTTCGAGGACTTCTTCAATGAATTCGCGGGCGGCAACAGCCAGGACAACGGCAACAGCAACAGCGAGTCCGAAGAAACCCGGGAAGACCGCGACGTGTTCGGAGGTACAAACTAACGAAGGCAGGTTACAGTAAATGGCAAGCAGAGGACGGGACAAACTTTGGATTAAGACAATAGCGATAGTGCTCATAGTGGCAATGCTTCTGACCTTTGTATTTGCACTGATAGTAACCCTGGTCCAGATGGGCTGAACACAAAAACAAAAAGGCTGCCGACCGGCAGCCTTTTTAATTTGTGCTTGCCTATGTAAATTTTTCAATGCAGAATGAGGTTGTATTTTTTGGGGGGGGAGAATGCAAATGAAAAACAAATTAGCGATAATATTTTTGACGGAGTTTCTGTCAATATTAATTTTGTTATGTTCATGCTCTGATCTCTTTTATAGCGAAGAATGTAAAAAGTTGCACAAATTTGCTGAATATATAATAAAGGACCAGTCATTGGAAAATTTGAATATAGATGCTGTTAAATATTCAGATGGGATAAGGTATATATATTTTTCGGGAGTTAGCAGTATGGATGATGTTGATAAAATTGCAACTGCGGTAAAAAACAACATTGAAAGTAACGATTCTTATTTGCAAGAAGGAGAAAAATTGCAAATACTAACCTTTGAAGAAAGAACCGGTAATCTTATCACTTATGATGATTCATATGTAATTTTGTCGAATTATTACAATGATAATATTTATCCAACAATGGTATATCTTGATATGAACACTGTTGAACAAACAACAACGGAAGTATTTGCTGAACTGAAAAACTCGTATAAGTTCATAGAAATTTCACAGTTTGTAAAAATTCGCGATGTAAAAGATATTACCGACATTTCATCCCTTGAATGGTTTGCTGTGTCAATATTGGATCAGAAGAAAATTGAATATTCCGATTATGTGGATTATTGCAAAGCAGTTGACGAGATAAACCGAGAAAAAGGATATATGTTCGCAAAAATATATATAAGACGTCGAACTAAGGACTCGTGGGAAGAAGAATACGGTGACGATGTTGTTAGTACCAGTGTTGTCTTCTAAAAGTCATTGATTAAACATTCCGAAGTGGTGGAGTCACCCTATCCGATACGTAGAACCGGTAGCCCAATGGGCGGAGCCGCCATCGGTGGCTCCACCTTTACGTGACCTCAAAATTAAATTCTGCTATGCTGTTTTCTCGTGGATACATCTATCTACGGATACTTGAGAACAAAGAATAGTCGATTTTTGTTCTTCATCTCGTGAACGCAAAAGGATTAGCAGATTCGTTTGCTCAATTTGTGTTGTTGGTAGGAGAAGGAAATTATCAAAGACTATAAGAGGAATCTTGGAAAGTTTACGCATAACCTCATCGTAAGTTCCCTGAATTCGTGCAGCCTCCATTTCGCTGAAGAATTCGTTTGTTTGCAGTACAGCAAAGGTTTCCGCGTTGAGATGCCGCCGTTCCGGAAGACATTCGACTACCTCTATGTGAGTATTACTATGCGGAATTTGAGATTGTTTCAATAACATTTTTATTTTGTTTTTCTTTGGACATTCCTATGTCTCCATATTTCATTATTACGGCTATGTCGCAAAAGGTGACTCTAACATCGGAATGTCTAATCCATCCAAATGACACCACTACGCGGATTTGGTAGCACTGACTATCGGTTTAAAGGGCTCTTAAAAAGACGGAATAATATCGATAAATTATTTATTCTTTTCCGGTTAGCGGAGAAAGTCCGGTGGATTTGAGTTTTTCGTTGATCTCGCCTAAGTTGTAGTTGGCGGCATTGATGTATGCCGCGATGATGACGTCTCTTTTGTCTTTGGAGTAGAGGTCGCGGTGACCGAAATTTTCGAGAGTTCTGCGTGTCAGTTTACGGTCGAGGCCGGCCGCTATGCATAAGATGAGAACTACGTCTCTTGAGGGATTTTTCTTCTTGTTGTTTACGATGTCGTAGACATACGACTTGGACAGGTACTCGCTGCAGTTCTGGTAGAGGGTACCCGTCGAAATCTTCCGGCTTATCAGGTATTCGGTAAGCGTGTTGGTGTTCTTTGTCGGAGCAATGTATTTGTCTATGTATTCGTCGACGTCGTCCGGCGTAACATCGCCAAGGATGTTGTTAAGACCTGTCGTGCTGTCTTCCTGCATCTGTAACTTCCTCGTAGTTGGAGATTGTATTAAAATTATATACAAAATCGGGGGGGGTGAGGCGTCAGCATGGTTCGCTCACAGCGAATTTCTTTAAAGCAATCGGAGCCTGTGAAAAACCTTGACAGGCGCGGCGACACACGCCTCATGGAGTGCGACGGCTTCCGCTTTGTCGCGAAAAAAATCTCCCGCTACGCGCGCCCTGTTTACGAGCGTCTGTCCGAAGAAAAAATTCCGGGCGTTGCCGGGATCTATGAGATAACAGAAGACGGTGACGACATCTTTGTTCTTGAGGAATACATCGAGGGCGTGTGCCTCAAAGACATGGAAGAGATGGATGCGGCCGACATGTACCCGGTCGTCCGCGGCCTCTGCAAAACCGTGACCGCGCTGGGCAAACTGAACCCGCCGATTATACACAGAGACATCAAGCCCTCGAATATAATTTTGGGTGACGACGGCGACGTTTATCTGGTCGATTTCGGCGCCGCGCGGGAATTCGAAAAGGGCCTGTCCGAAGACACCGTGAACATGGGAACCGAAGGGTACGCCGCGCCCGAACAGTACGGCTTCTCACAGTCCGACAGCAGGACCGATATTTACGGCATCGGCGTCACCATCAGCGTTATGCTGACAGGGCACCTGCCCAAAGAAAAAATGCCCGAAGGCCCCATGGGAGACCTCGTTGCAAAATGCACCGCAATAGACCCCGCCGCCCGTTACAAATCGCCTTCTGACATCGAAAAGGATTACATCCGCGTCCTGCGCGGCCGGAAGATAAAAGGACAGCAGACGTGGACGAAATACCTGCCGGTGGGCTTCAGATCCGGCAACATTTTCGCCATGCTCATTTCAACCGCAGTCCACTATATCTGCTTGGGCGTCCTCTTCTCGAGCAACTTCGAAGGTACCGACAGCCCGTGGGGCACAACCACGGTCAGAGGCGACGTTGCAATCCACATAATTCTGCTTATTTGGTTTTTGGGCACAGTTGCTTTCGTCGGCGACTGGCTTTCGGTGAGGCATAAACTTGCCAAATCTCAAAAGCCGGCAATCCACATTCTTCAATCCCTGGCCTACATCATCGCCTTCACTTTTGTCTGTTTCTATCTGACCTATTTCGCCTCATCACTCTGAAATGTTCGCTCGCAGCGGACACATGTTATATGCCCCCTGAGATAAAATACAGGCGTGTTTGAAACAGGAACAAACATTGAAAAGAGGGGCGTTCGTAAGTCGGTTGTCGTGTGCCTTGCGGCAACTGTTTTATTTTTATCGGCAGGCCTTGTTGCATATCTTATTTACAGGCCCGACACCCATATTTCGCAACTCATTTTCAAAATGTTCCGTTTCACCGTCCACACACCGGAAAACAATGCTGTTACATACTTCATGAAAAACTGGTTTTCCGACATCTGCTGGGCGGCCGCCCTTGAATTTGCCGTGGCACTGATTCTTTCAGGCACAAAGAAATCGGTGCTCACAAGCGTTTTGATATCGCTTGCATTCTCAGCACTCATCGAGGCGGCACAGAAAACAGGCATCATCGCCGGAACCTTCGATTGGCTGGACATTCTCTCCGAGTCACTCGCAATAATTCTGTCCGGCATGATTATAAAAATTGCTCTGAAAGGGGAGACAAGAAATGAAAAAACAACTTAGAACTGTGGCACTTATTCTTGCCCTGTCCTGCTTCACAGGTTTTGCGGTGGCAAGCGGAAGTTCAAGTGATTCCGACACCGAGACCACAACAACCACAGCAGAGGAAACAACAACCACAACAACCGAATCCGATCCTCTTGCCGATGCCTTCACCACGGAATACACCGTACAGGCTGCGACATTTAAACTTTCTGATTCTGCAGAAGCCGATGAGGACTTTGGTAAAAATACATATATGTATAAAGACATAAATGCCAACACGAAGATCTTTTTTGTAAAGTTCGAAGAAGGAATAACAGAAGATGACATTCCTAATGCTACGCAAACCCTGTATAACAGTCTTATTGAAGATGATAATTGCAGCGAAGCCTCGGGAAAATTTGATGACGTAAAATGCGATGGTCAGACTGCCTCTGAAATTGATTTTTATGCAACTAATGGTTCATATGGCACGCTTACTGTAATTTATGTAAACGAATCAGGGATTGCGGTTTTCTTAATGCTGGATATGACCGGCGATGAAGAAAATTTCAAAGAATATCATGATGCGTTTATGGATAATTTGGAAATCGATGAAGACTATGATTGGTCTGAATATGTTAGCAGTGATTCTGAAGAAACGGATGCCGATGTTGAAGAAACAGAGGCCGAAGAGGAAGAGTCTGACGGAGATACTCTTGCAGATGATGTAATCAGAGATGATTTCAAAGAGTTCTGGGACAGTTATGAAGAGTTCTATGACACGTACATCGAGTTCATGCAGAGTTATGATGAAATGGATTTGACTATGCTGACCAAATATGCTGAATTGACGGCCAAAGAACTTGAGATAGCTGAAAAGGCTGAAAAGTGGGACGATGAAGAAACAACTCCCGCTGAAGATGCTTACATGCTGGAAGTAATGAACAGAGTAAACAAGAAAATGATGGATGCAAATTTGGCTTTGGCAACGAGCTGATTTAAAAATCTTTATCCCGCCTCCTTTTTAGGGGGCGGGATTTTATGTTTAAGGAGTTAAAAATGGAAAATTCAAACATAGTATCCGGCAAATGTCCTCAATGCGGAGGTGTTATGACTCATTCGGGGACGGAGATGTCGTGCCCTTATTGCGGTTATGTTGTTGCAAACCTCGATCAGAATGTTAACGTGAATCAGCATGTATCAGGTGAGATAAACGTTAACCAGCACCTGACGCAGGACGTTTACGTAACAAACGTAAACAAGCCCCAGTACGATTTCATTCTGCACATGACAGGCAAACAGGATTCCGAGATTATCAAGTACACGATTATAAATCTTGATACAGGCGCGGTTGTATTCAAAGGAAGAGGTAAGGTTACACCTGCCGGAAACAATTATGAGCACAGTCTCGATACCGGTAACTATGAGATAAGAATTTCCAAATACAAGAGACAGATTTATGTGGACGATATGCACACGGTCGATATGGACTTCATAAGGACAGGCATGGTATCTCACATAAACGTAAGAGGTGAATTAAGCCCCGAAAAACGCGGACAGGCAACGACTACACGAACTCAAACTTATGCCGCACCGGCAGCGCAGCCGACTCAACCTGTTCAGCAGGTTCAGCAACAATCTGCAGAGCAGCCGACGGTAAACACCAATGTAACTCAGCCTAAGGCCGAGTCTAAGCAGGGCGGACGCAAAAAGGTTTTCCTGATTTTGGGAATTGTATTCGGGGTAACCGGAATATACGCAATTTTTGAGGGCGCGGAAAATGTGGGTGCAGTGGTTGTTTGTATCCTGTTGGCAGTTGTATTCCTCGCTATATATTTCAAGAAGGAAATCAGTGAGTTTATAAAAGACAAAATGGGAAAAATGTAACCGTCAATGTTCGCTGAGTGAGGACGATTTCAGAACTGTTAATGTATAAAATCTTTTTCACAAATTTATATTGTTGGAGGGAAAAATGAAAAGAAAAATTATTTCAGGCATGTTGATTGCAGCAATGCTGATGTCCTGTGCATGTTCTTCGGAGACTGCTGAAGAAACAACGGAAGAGTCACAGGAAATATTGGACTTAATCGGTAACTGGGCTGAGGAAAGCGAAAGCGGAAGTTACCAGGGTGGATACATCACCGAGGATACAATTGAAATCTTTTGGATATTCGAGGATGACGATTCCTATGCACTCTACTGGTCAGGCTCTTATGTTGCGCCCACAGAGGCCGGTGACAGTTACACATGGGATTCGGTAAACAACACCGAAAGAACGGATTCGTCGATGTACGCATCACCTGATGAGACAAAGACATTCACATATGAAGACGGTGTCATTTCTTATACCGTAAGTTTCATGGGTGAAACATATGATTATGAAATTGTTCCGTCTGAATTGAATTATATGGTGCTTGCCGAAAGCAGCGAAGAGGAAGAAGGAACGGATACGGAGACCGAGTCGCCAACGTCTGCGGATGAAGTTTTGTCACAGGTCGATGTCAGATCCGAGGTGACGTCGAAAGGCGAGGTCTGTGTGTTCATCACAAACAACAGTGATACCGTTATCGATGAACTTGATATATCGGCAGTCTTCTATGATGAATCCGGAACCATGGTTGACATGGATGATGATGGGCACGATATGATTCTGCCCGGATATACGGTTGTATCTACACTCAGCACATACTCCGAATACTCAACATATGAGACGTCCGTTGATATCGAACTCGGATGCAATCCCAATTATGAAAACCATTCCGAAGAAGTCGATATGGAGTATAACGCGGGTGACGGTTGTGCCATGGTTCAGATTACAAACAACAGTGATGTCACAATCGAAGAGATAGAAATCATAGCTGTGTTCTACAAAGACGGTGCCATTGCGGATGTATCTTATCCTGAAGATATTTATGATGTTGAAGCGGGTGATACCGTTACTGAGAAACTGACTACAAGAGCAGATTTTGATGACGTTGAAGTTTATTTGAATCAGGCGCACACATTCGGATTTTAAATTTGATGTCCCCCGGGGTTGGCTCCCGGGGGCTTTTTTAAGAATCGTCACAGAGTGCGTCACAAAAGGGGGTGTTTTGTGACGCGGTGTGTGGTGAATTTTTGTCGTTTTTGTAGGTTTTGTAGTTTTGGGGGGCGAAAAAATGAAAGTTGCGGGCGGGTCCCAAGTTCATTTATATTTCACACAATTGTTTCGGGGCTTGTTCTATAATAGTTAAAAGGGGATAACCCTTTCTTAAGTCCAAAACGAAGGGAGTGATTTTAATGAAGATCACTACACAGGGAAACGGAATCAAGATCGGTCAGAGACTCGAAGGAAAGATTGCGGCCAAGATGGCTAAGTTCGACAAGTACTTCGGTGACGAGGGAACAACGAACGTCAAGATTTGTCCCGAGGGTAATCAGATGAAGGTCGAGATTACCATGAAGATTGGCACTAAGATTTACAGAGCCGAGGCAGCCGATGAGGAGATTCTCTCCGCGGTTGACAGAACAGTCGACAAATTGGAATCCCAGCTTCGCAAGAACAAGACAAAGTTCCTGAAGAAGAGGAAGGATTATCCGGAGGTTGTCAGCTTCATTGAGGACGACGGCGGCGCGGATTACGACATCGAGGGTGATGTTGATTCGAAGATCACAAAGAGAAAGTCTTTCGCCCTGCGCCCGATGACTTCCGAAGACGCGATGCTGCAGCTTGAGATGTTGGGACACGATTTCTTCGTATATTTGGATTCCGAACTCAACTCGGTCTGTGTTATATATAAGCGTAAGGACGGCGGCTACGGCCTGCTCGAGCCTCAGTACTGAGTTACATAGTTTTCAACAGGCGGCCTTCGGGTCGCCTTTTTTATTTTTCGGTTGACACTTTCGGGTGGGGTAATTTATAATATGCGAGTTCAAAAAGCCCAAGCACGAGAGGAGGGATGAAGAAGATGTCTGAGATCAGAGTTAAGGAGAATGAGACCCTTGACAGCGCTTTGCGCAGATTCAAGCGCTCCTGTGCGAGATCGGGTGTTCTTGCGGAAGTTCGCAAGAGAGAACACTATGAGAAGCCTTCTGTTCGCCGCAAGAAGAAGTCCGAAGCGGCCAGAAAGAGAAAGCACTAATCGGAAATCAAGACTGCCGTCAGATGACGGCAGTTTTTATTTGCAGGATACGGGAGGGATTTTCCATTCGGTTTCGGGGTCGTCGCCGATAAGATTGGCATGAATTTCGGACGCCCGCATATCAAGCTTTGCGAAAAGCATTGTTTCAGGGTTTTCCAAAAAATCCGAAAGATTGTGGATGAGGGGCAAGCGCGTGCACTTGCCCGTTATTTTGAGGCAGTAGCGGCCCTCGCGGGTGAAGCCTAAGACACGCAGATATTTAGGATTGCGTTCTTCCAAAACATCCGCGTTTTGTCCCACGGCGGCACTCGCCAAGGCACGCAGGATGCGCGGCATGGTGAAGTGCTTTGTCGCCAACTTTTCTTCGATTGAATCGCCGGGCCGCAGGTCGTCGGCGACGTTTTTGATGTAGGCGCAAAGACCGTCGCCCATGTAGGCGGTGTCTTCGGTGAGGGTTGTTAAGGTGAGGACATTGCGCAGATATTTCTCCGTTGACAGATTGAATTTCCCGGCCGCAAGCATTGCCGCCAAAGATTTCTCGGGCATTGCCGTGCGGCAGGCTTCCGCGATTTGTGATTGTGTGCAGTTTTCGTTCAAGAGGCTTCTTATGTAAGACGCCGATTGGAATCCTTCCGAGCCCGTGTAAGTGCCGACGCGTTTTATTTTGTGGACTTTGATTCTGCCTTTGGGGTCTAACTCTTCCAATGCTCTTAAATAGTCGAGTGCCAGGATTGAGTTGGGTGATTTCAGGGCCTTGTCCAAACCCGGCAGGTCGCCCATGACCGCGGTGATTGCCCTGTGGCGGGAGGCGGGGTAAGACAAGCCTTGCTTTAAACAGTCTTTGAGGGTTTGTGTGTAGTACGAATCCGACTCGAAATCTTTGGCCGCGAGGATGTCTAAAATTTCAGGGTTTTCGCAGTCGACGCCGAAAGCGAGGTCGGTTATGACGCCTGTTGCAAGAAGCGTTGCAATAGAGCCGTAGGCGAAGCGCTCGGACGGGGCGCAGGCGAAGGTGAAAGGGAGTTCTAAGACAACATCGACGCCGCAAAGGAGGGCCTGTTTGGCACGCACGTGTTTGGGGGCCATCGCAGGGAGCCCCCGTTGCGTGAAAGGCCCGGACATAACGGCCATCACAACCGCGCGCGGATCGGCGACTTCGGCTTTGGCCTGTTCGATTAAGTATTCGTGGCCTTTGTGGAAGGGATTGAATTCGGCCGGTATGCCAATGACCCGCATTTTAAAAAGACGCTCCTTTTTGTATAATCTTAAAGATTATATTAGAAAGCATACGGAGATTTCAATGAGAAGGAAGACTCTTAAATTCATAGAAGGCGGCAGAAAAATCCCGAAGAGGCAGATTCTCTATATCGGAATCGCGGTCGCGGCGGTTTTACTCTTGGGCGCCGCGTACCTCATTTATTCGCACGCTTACGGCAACACCCGCAAGATAACGCTAGAATCCTCGCCTGTCACAGGCATCGAAAAAGGAGACATCGCCTCTGAAAACAACATCGTCCCGGGATACCTTTTTTCCCGCACGAAAAAGCTCATGCTCGAAAATGCATCCGACGGTGTTCTGATTCCTTCTTCCTACCGAATCGCGGGACGCCTTGTAACGCAACCCGCAGAAGAGTCGGGAGTCTATCTTCTGACCGATCAGGCATTGCTCTTAAAGGCTTATGTCCGTGCCGGGGAGCGGAGTGCCGCAATCGCCCTGAAAAGCCAAGTTAACGACAGATTTTTGTCCTCGACCTCGGGCCTTTACTGTTATGCGGTTTATTCCGATGACTATGAGGGTGAGAGGACGCTGGATACGATTGCCTCGAATACCTGCAACATCGAGTGGCTCGACGCATACCTCGAGTTCTATTCCGTGTACGGCGGGTCTGACGACTACGACATCATCTACAGATTAAGTCAGGCGCTGTTCGATGAGGAAGGCAACCCCGTGGCCGAATCCCTGACCGTTGCCCGCTACGTCGAGTCGGCGATGGTAAGTGAGGAGGAAGTGTCGGACGAGCCGGACGAAGAGGCGAGTTTGGACACAATCTACGGGTCGGAGGCCGAGGAAGAGACCGAGGCCTCTGTTAAGACCGTTGAGGGCGTCAAACTGTCGGACGTGAAACTGCGTCTGATTTATAACCTTGAGCAAAACGATATTATCGCGGAAGGGGCGTATGAGAACGCATTGGAGATTGTCAAAGGTGCGCTGGCGACCGAAAACATTCCGCTTTACGCATACGCTTACGAGTACGGAACTGAGGGCATCAATTACATCTATGCCGCGGACGAGGCCGGGACCATGAGTGTGACGGAGTCCCTGAAGACCATGAGAAATCTGGCGGAGATGGGGCAGCTTGATTCTTCTGTTTTCGCGCTGCTGTCGCAGGAAATCATTAACGACGGCCTTGTTTACGACAGGTACTACCTGACGACCGGAAATTACGGGCAGGCCGATGATGGCGGGGCGTATGCGGATGCCCTGGAACTTTCGTATTACATGGAAGATGAGAGCCTTTTCGCGCTTTTGTGCAACATTGAAGGCAGGCGTGTTGCAAGCAAGTCCTCGTCTGATGCCCTGTATATGATTTTCAGGCAGGATGAGTCGCGCTACGACTTTTACGCCGCTGAGAATTTGGGTGTGTATCTGGCGACTTCCTCGAATTGAAAACGGGGAGTGGCAAGAGTATACTTTTTTAGTATTTGATTATTTAGAAGGAGGCACATTGTATGGCATTTATCGATGACATCAAGGCAAGAGCAAAAGCGGACAAGAAGACAATTATTCTTCCCGAGTCCATGGACAGGAGAACATTTGAGGCTGCGGCCGAGATTTTATCCGAGGATATAGCAAATCTCATAATCATCGGAACGGATGAGGAGATTGCGGCAAACAGCGAGGGCCTCGACGTTTCAAAGGCCACCTTCATCAATCCTTTCACATATGAAAAGACACAAACTTATATCGACGAGTTTGTTGAACTGCGTAAAGCCAAGGGCATGACACCCGAGACGGCAAAAGAGACGCTGCTCGGCGATTACATGTACTATGCCTGCATGATGGTCAAGATGGGCGACGGCGACGGAATCGTATCCGGTGCGTGCCACTCGACGGCAAACACTCTGAGACCGTCTCTGCAGATCATCAAGACCAAGCCCGGAACAAAACTGGTTTCCGCCTTCTTCGTTATGGTTGTTCCGGACTGTGAGTTCGGTGCGAACGGCACATTCGTTTTCGGCGACTGCGGTCTGAATCAGAACCCCACACCCGAAGAACTCGCTGCTATCGCGGGATCTTCGGCCGAGTCTTTCAAGTTGCTCGTAGGGCAGGAGCCTATGGTTGCGATGCTCTCGCACTCTTCGATGGGTTCGGCCAAGCACGACGACGTTACAAAGGTTGTTGAGGCAACAAAGATCGCAAAGGAAGAATATCCTCAGTTCGCAATCGACGGCGAGCTTCAGGCCGATGCCGCTATGGTTCCTTCAATCGGTGCTTCCAAGGCTCCGGACAGCAAGGTTGCGGGCAAGGCAAACGTTCTGATTTTCCCTGATTTGGATGCGGGCAACATCGGATATAAGTTGGTGCAGCGCCTGGCCAAGGCCGAGGCTTACGGACCTATGTGCCAGGGCATCGCAAAACCTGTAAACGACCTGTCTCGCGGGTGCTCTGCCAAGGACATCGTCGGCGTTATCGCAATCACCGCCGTTCAGGCGCAGGCTCAGGGCTGAAAGGAGTAATTTCACATGAAAATTCTTGTAATCAACTGCGGAAGTTCGTCCGCTAAGTTCCAGCTTTTCGATATCGACAACGGTACCGTTATGGCTAAGGGTAACGCCGAGAGAATCGGAATCGACGGCAAACTCACATACACTCCCGACGGCGGAGAGAAGGTTGAGATTGAAGCTGACATGCCCGACCACAAGGTTGCGGTTCAGATGATTCTCGACGCTCTCGTTAACCCTGAGTACGGCGTTATCTCCGACGTATCCGAGATCGCCGCTGTGGGCCACCGCGTACTTCACGCAGGCAAGTACTATTCTGAGTCCGTTATCGTAAACGACGACGTTAAGCGCGTAATCCGCGAGTGCTTCCCCTTAGGCCCTTTGCACAACCCTGCAAACCTCATCGGAATTGAAGCGTGCGAATCCGTGTTGCCCGAGGGCACCCCTCAGGTTGCGGTGTTCGATACCGCGTTCCATCAGACAATGCCTCCGAAGGCTTTCATGTACGCGCTTCCCTACGAGTACTATGAGAAGTACGACATCCGCCGCTACGGCTTCCACGGAACATCCCACCGTTACGTTTCAAGAAGAGTCGCGGAGTTCTTAGGCAAGGACTATGAGAGCATCAGAACAATCACATGCCATCTTGGAAACGGCTCGTCTTTCGCGGCCGTCAAGAACGGCAAGTGCGTTGACACTTCGATGGGCCTGACTCCACTTGCGGGTATCTGCATGGGTACAAGAACCGGTGACATTGACCCGGCTATCGTTCCGTTCATCATGAACAAGGAAGGTTTGACGCCCGATGAGATGGACACGCTCATGAACAAGAAGAGCGGCGTTATGGGCATCTCCGGCGTATCGTCCGACTTCCGCGATCTGGCCGCCGCTGCCGACGAAGGCAACGAGAGAGCACAGCTTGCTTTGGATATGTTCGCATATCAGGGCAAGAAGATTATCGGATCTTTCGCGGCCGCTATGGGCGGCGTTGATGTTGTCGTGTTTACAGCCGGTATCGGCGAGAACACCGACACGATGAGACAGGCGATGTGCGAAGATTTGGAGTTCCTCGGAATCGAGATCGACCCTGAGGTTAACATGGGCCTGAGAGGCAAAGAAGCGATCATCTCCAAGCCCGGCTCGAAGGTAACGGTTTGCGTTATCCCGACCAACGAAGAACTGGCTATCGCGCAGGAGACCGAAGCGCTCATAAAATAATACTTGCAAAACAAAAAACAAGTGATAAACTCTGCAATCGGACTTGAGAAATCAAGTCCGATTTTATCTTTTGGGAGAAGGCTCGAAATGGCACACGGCAAAACAACTTTTGACATGACGAAGGGCAACGAAATGAAGACAATTATCGTCTTCATGATTCCCGTGCTCATCTCAAATCTTTTGCAGCAGTGCTATTCTCTTGCCGACGTCGCAATCATCGGCCACGTCCTGGGCGACGACGCGCTGACGGCAATAGGGTCGGTTACTTCCATCTACGATTTGTTCTCGTCCCTGATTTTCGGAATGGGCACAGGCATCACAGTTGTCGTCGCGAAAAAATTTGGCGCGGGCGATGAGCGCGATTTAAAGAAAGCAATCTCCAACACAATTCTTTTGGCCTGCGTTTGGGGCGTCGCTTTAACCGTGGCCGGAGTGCTTTTGCTGAAGCCTTTGATGAGAGTGCTTAATGTCCCGGAATCTGTTTTCGATGCCGGGTATTCTTACGCGATAATAATGCTCTCGCTTCTGATTTTTACCTTTGCCTACAATGTTCTCGCGGGCATTTTGAGGGCGGTCGGAAATTCGCGTGCGCCCCTCTATTTCTTAGGCGTTGCTGTTGTGTCGAACATTGCTTTGGACTGGACCTTTATCGCGATTTTCGGATGGGGCCTGCCCGGAGCGGCGTGGGCCACAATCTTATCTCAGATCCTCTCGGCGGTCGTTTGCTTTATCTACATAGTAAAGAAGTGCCCCGAGTTGAAGATTTCCAAAGAGGACATGGTGCCTTCGAAGTTTATATTGAACGATTTGTTTTTGACCGGAATTTCCTTCGCGCTCATGTACTCGGTCGTCAACATCGGAACCATGATTTTGCAGAGCGCCATCAACGGTTTGGGCGAGGGCATCATCGCCGCACACACCGCCGCACGCAAGATTTCCTTCCTCTTCATGACGATTTTAAGCGCACTGTCGACGTCGATGTCGACGTTTACGAGCCAGAACTACGGCGCGGGGAGGTTCGACAGAATCAGACGCGGTTATATAAAAGTCAATATTCTGGGTGTCATTCTATCGTTTGTGATGGCTCTCATCGTGTTTGTCTTCGGTACATATCTGGTCTACGCGATATCCGGCTCTGACAGCGAGGTCGTCCTGACAAACGCGGTTAAATATTTGAAGTTTAATCTCATGTTCTATTTTGTCCTCTCGCCCTTGCTTATTACAAGGACAACCCTGCAGGGGATTGGGTCGAAGATTACGCCCATCGTCGCAAGTTTGGTGGAACTTGTTTTGAAGACAATCACTGCCTTCGTTCTGGCGGAACGTCTAGGGTATTTCGGCATCATTATCTGCGAGCCGATTGTCTGGACCGTGTGCGCGATTTATATCCTTATCGTGTTCTTCTCGGATAAGAGAATCAAGGGAGCATTCAACCGTAATTAAAGGGTACCGTTGCGTTTAAATTCTGTTAGAATAGGTTCAGAAAAAAAGATTGAGAGAACCTGACAAATGCTATTAACCGGAAAAGACTGGCGTGTCGCCTCATCCGGGGAAATTGCGAACACGGATGTTTTGCTTGACACGCTGCTTTTAAACCGCGGAATCAAAGACGAAGATGCACGCGGTAAATTCATATCAGACAACGAAGGCGCCTGGCACGACCCTTATCTTTACAACGACATGAAGAAGGTCGTTGATATTATTGTCGATGCCATAGGACAGCATAAGAAAATCCTGGTCTACGGCGACTACGATTGCGACGGCGTTACGGCGACCGCGATTCTTGTGAGATATTTCAGAAGCCACAACTGCGATGTTAACTACATTGTGCCGCAAAGGACCGAGCACGGGTACGGTCTGACCGAGAATATTCTGGACAAGGTCTTATCCTACAATCCTCAGTTGGTTATAACCGTCGACTGCGGAATCACAAACTGCGACACGGTAAAAATCCTCAAAGACAAGGGTGTCACCGTAATTGTCACAGACCACCACAATGTCAAAGACGAGTTGCCGCAGGCCGATGCAATAGTCTGCGCGAAGAGGCCGGATAACACATACCCGTTCACCGATCTGTGCGGAGCCGGTGTTGCTTTAAAGATTGTCGAGGCTTTGGGGCGCGACGGCAGATACAAGGTAACGCCGTCGGTGTGGCGCCAGGCGATAGAGGCCGCGGGGATTGCTACTATAGCGGACTTGGTCTCGGTTGTCGATGAGAACAGAACAATAATTAAGAAAGCGCTGCGCAGCATGGAAAACCCGGTGAACGTCGGTATACGCGAGATGCTGCGCCTGATTTTAACCGAGGGCAAAACTCTCGATGAGGTGTTTATCTCCTTCAATTTTGTACCGCGCGTCAATGCCGCAGGAAGACTTTACGATTCGTCCGAGGCCTTGAAACTTTTCCTCGAGGACGACCCGAAAGAGGCACAGGCTGCGGCTAATGCATTAACGGCTCAGAACGAGGAGCGCAAAGCCATCGAGTCGGAGGTTTTCGAGGCGGCGGTAAAGCAGGTCGAAAACCCTGCCCGCCCCGAATGCTGGAGTCTTGTAAACACCGTCGGGCCCATCGTTGTATACGCGCCCGGCTGGCATCAGGGAGTTTTGGGAATTGTCGCTGGGAGACTCGCGCAGCACTTCAGAAGGTCGGCCATTGTTTTTACGGACGACACGATTGAGGACGGGTGCGCGAAGGGCTCCGGACGCGCTTACGGCGACTACGATCTTTTCGGAACGCTTGAGAAAATATCGGATACGCTTGTTAACTTCGGTGGCCACAAAAAGGCCGCGGGCATGGTTGTTGCGAAGAACAAAATGAAAGCGTTTATGGAAGCGCTTGAGAAGGCCTCGGCCGAAACCACAACCGGGGATGGCGAAGACAACGAGGATGTGGTCAACGCCGAGTGCGAACTGCCGTTTGATATGCTCAACTTCGACTCGTACAAAACGGTCTGTGTTTTCCGCCCGTTCGGAATCGGGAACAAGCGCCCCGTGTTTGTGACGCGCAATCTTATTGTGAGCGGCGTTTTCGCGATGTCCTCCGGCTCTCACATGAGACTCGACCTGACGAGCGCCCAAGGCGGGAGCGTCTCTGCCGTGGGCTTTGGAATGGGCGAGTATTTAAATCTTTTGAAGCCCGGGGATAAGATTGATATCGCTTACACTTTGAACGAATATCTTTTCCGCGGCGACATGACCCTGAGCCTGCACCTGTGCGACTTAAAGCCTCACTGCGGCGATGGGTTTCTGTGGGAAAAGGCGGAGATTGCCGAGAACCTCTATAAGAGCGGGCTCAGCACCGACCAGATTTCGAAGATGGGTGCGGATAAGCAGCAGATGGTTCCGGATGCGGCAGACTTCGGCGCGTGTTATACTGTGCTGAGAAAATTTGCCGGGGACACAACGTCCGCCGCGGACATCGACCTTCTCGCAAAACTCGTGTCGGTTAACGCAAAGACAGACACGACGCCTTTTAAGGTTATGAGATGTCTGGACATTTTCGCTGAAGCCGGGCTCATAAAGCTCAGCCGAAAGAGCGGAAAAACCGTGTGCTTCAGCTTCACCAAGTGCACCGGTGACAAGCCTAAACTTACGGAAACCAAGGCTTACAAGAGGCTTATAAATGGATAAAGACAAAGACGGGAAAAACATAAGCGATACTTCCGAACTGACTCCCCCTGAGGGCTTATCCGAGGAGGATTTGAAAGAGTATCTTTATCTTGCGGATATGGAAGATATCCCCCCGATTCCCGCGGACATAAAAGAAAAAGCCGAGCTTGTTTTCAGGACATACGAGCACTATTGCAGCAAGGCCGGTTCCGATAAGGATGAGATTAAATCCGACGTTAAGTTCTTAACCGACGCTTTCCGGTTTGCGTTTAAAGCCCACCGCAATCAGAAGAGAAAAACGGGCGAGCCTTACATAATCCACCCTGTTGCCGTGGCGCAGATTTTGTCCGAGCTCGAGGTTGATGCCGGCACCATCGCCGGGGCGTTCCTGCACGATACAATCGAGGACACGGTTGCCGACTGGAACATGCTCGAGCACTTCTTCGGGGCCACCGTCGCAAACCTGGTGGACGGCGTTACGAAGATCAACACAAAGCTCGACCTTGTCACGTACGACACCAAAGAAGAGATACAGGCCACCAACGTTCGAAAAATGGTCCTCGCCATGACAAACGATGTGCGCGTAATTTTCATTAAACTCGCCGACCGCCTGCACAACATGAGAACCTTAAGTTTTCAGACGCGCGAGAAACAAATCGAAAAAGCGCAGGAAACCCTGGACATCTACGTTCCTTTCGCGGGACGCTTCGGTATCTACAAAATCAAGTGGGAACTGGAAGACCTGTGCCTTAGATATTTAGATCCGGACGGTTACAACGAACTCATAGGATTGGTCAACGGTAAGCGTTCCGAGCGCGAAAACTTCATGGAGGAAGTTGTCACCGAGATTTCCCAAAAAATGCACGAATACGGCTTCGTCCACTACGATATCGAGGGGCGTCCCAAACACTTCTACAGCATTTACAAGAAGATGAAGAAAAAGGGCAAGACGATAGACGAAATCTACGACCTCTATGCCTGCCGCATAATCGTCGAGGAACTGTCCGACTGCTACACCGTTTTGGGATTAATCCACGAGATGTATCAGCATATCCCGGGGCGTTTCAAAGACTACATCGCGATGCCCAAGGAAAACAAATACCAGTCCATCCACACAACCGTTGTGAGCAACACAGGCACACCTTTTGAGGTTCAGATCAGAACCTACGCGATGCACCAGATTGCCGAGTACGGTATCGCCGCGCACTGGCACTACAAGGAAAGCGGAAACTCCCGCGAATTCAAGGCCGACAAATACGATGCGAAGATGAGCGAGGTGCGGCAATTAATCGACGCCCAGAGTGAATTCTCCGATCCCACGGCGGTTTTGGACTACATTAAACTTGATATCGGTGGCGAGGAAATTTTTGTCTACACCCCGAAGGGAAAAGTCATAAGACTTCCCTCGGGCTCCTGTCCCATCGATTTTGCGTACGCGATTCACAGCGGCATCGGCAACCACATGCACGGGGCCAAGGTTAACGGCCGCATGGTCGCGTTAAACTACGAACTTAAGAGCGGAGACATGGTTGAAATCCTGACTTCCAAAAAGATAAAGGGGCCGTCGAAGGATTGGGTCAACATCGTACGGACGTCTTCCGCCCGGTCCAAGATAAACAGCTGGTTCAAAAAAGAGCAGCGCGCCGACAACATCGCCGCGGGCATGGAGCGCATGACACGCGAGATAGAACGCAACGGTTTTTCGCCGGATAAACTCCTGACCGAAGATCTTACCGCTTCCATCCTGCAGCGCAATAATTTCCAGACTTTGGACGACATGTATGCGGCAATAGGCTATGGTACAATCAGCGTCACAAAGGTTTTCGGGAGGTTGCGCGACGACTACATAAGGAGCCTTTCGGAAGAAGAGCGTCTTGAGTTGGGCTACCGTGTCACGGCCGACGGTCAGGTCTCGTATGTGCCCAGGGAAATGCCGATCAACTTGGGAAAATTCGATCAGAACCGCAAGGCAAAAAAATCCAAAAACGCGAAGGCGGAGGAGAACGGACAGTTCACAAATATCTCCGACGAGATAATCGATTCCATCAACACCGACTCGCACAAGCCTGCGCGCGTAACAACACCTCACATCCAGAGGAAGCGCGGCCACGTCAACGACGAGGTAACGGTTGAGGACTTAGACAATTGCTCCACGCACTTCTCCAAGTGCTGCCACCCCATCTACGGCGACGCCATAATCGGCTACGTCACCCAGGGCGGGGGCGTCGGTATCCACAAGGTGTCCTGCAACAACATAATCAACATCTTAAACAACCGCGACAAATCCCCCAAAGACCGGGAGAGATACGCGCGCCTCGTGCACGTCAAATGGCTCGAAAAAGCCAGGGACTCGGCATACGATGTCAGCCTCAAAATAAACGCCAACGCCGGCGACAACTTAAGCACTCTGCTCTTTGATGTTCTTGACAATGTCCGCGAGGAAAAAGCCTCAATCCAAAAGGTGAACACCATAACCGACGACAACTACATCGCCCACATCAACATCACCCTCACCGTCGCGGGCAAAGAACAGCTTGACAGAATAATCGGCCGCATCCGCAGCATCCCCGATGTCCTCGACGTCGACCGTCAGTAACCTATAAAAAAGCCGGTAAACTTACCGGCTTTCTAATTTGGATTTTATTGCCAGGTTATTTCTTCCGAATCTCCGTTGAGAGTTATGTTTGCGTAAAGGTCATAGGTTCCCCTTACATAATCGTCTGTCAAAAATGTATCGTATTGTTCATCCGACTGTGCCCATGCCACCGTCACAAGTCCTTTGATATTTTTTTCGTTTAAGAGAGCGCACAATTTTTCCGCGTCTTCATCCTTTGTTGCCTGACTGTATCCGTGGGGCAGCAGTATCAGAAAGTCCAGGTCGTCCCCCTGCTCCAGGAAATTCTCAAATGTAATTTCCCCTTCGATTTCATCCCATTGCGTTTGCCCTGCTGTGTATTCGACTTTGCCGTCGGGATAAACCTCATTTGCAATCTCCGTCACGAGTTCCCTCGTCTCATCTTCGTACAGGCATGCAACATAGTTGTCGCAATACTGCTTTTCCAAAGTATCCAAATCATTTACAAAGCATTTTGCGAAAATCTGTTTATCCGGCAAAGAAGAAGTGGTTACATACACTTCCAAACTGTAATTCTTCGTTACATAGTCATCTTCCGAGCCGTACAGTTCAAAATCCATGCCGTACTTATTTTCCATATATTCGACAATCTCATCGCAGGAAAAATCAACCCCGGAGCCGGAGCATCCGCACAAACCGGCAACCATAACAAAAACGGTGAAAAGACACAAAGCCTTGATTGCATATTTCTTCATATACCCGCCCTCCGCAATTTATACGCAAAAATACTGATAACATTTTACACAATAAAGGAATTTTTTCGATACATGAAAACTTACCGCAAAAAGAAGAAAAGTGGCAGTTATCACGGCACAAATTGCAAAAATTGAAAAAAGTGACGCGATAACCCGCATTTATCTGTTTTCTTTTTGCATCGTTTCGAGCAGGGCCATCATTTCTTTTTCGGATTCCGGCATGCCGCGGTTGACCCATTCCTCAACCCATCCGCATATGCCGTAACATACGCGATGCCGTTCGGATACCGTATATGGAAAGGAATGCGTCACGGAAGAGGTAGAACATCCCGCGGGATTTGAGGACCAAAAGAGATCTTCGTGCCGGTCAAGAATCAGTGAGCATCCGGCTTCGTGGGGTTTTGTGGTCATCGGAAATAACGATGAGAATTCACGCACCGGTGCATCATCCGAGGAAACGTTGGTATTACTTTTGGACGCGAATGAAGATACAAACAGTGAATTTTATCACACACCGATACTGAATGAAGAGTGGGGCGGCGGATGGACTTATAATGTGTCCGGTATCACGGCACCTATTGGCTGCAAAACGATGAGGAAGCCGGCAAAGCATTCTTCGGGGACGATGCGGAACTTCCGGCGAATGCCAAGTGACAGGATGTTACAGTTCATCCATCAGCACAAAGTCTTTAAATTTTATGTGTCTTACCGTGCCGGTACTGTAGTCGATATCATCGGTTGTGATGATGATTTTCGGGTGTGTGTTGTCCAATTTGGAAAATGCTCCGAATTCACGCTCGTATGCTTTTTCCTCCGCAACCGAATAGGCTGCCTGGATAAAATATTGTTTGTTGTCTTTCGTGGCAACAAAGTCAATTTCGCGGGAACCGTCGTTATAAACCTGCAGGTTGTAACCCATATAGATTAACTCGTTGTAAATTATGTTTTCAAAATTGTGGGTCAAATCGTAACGGTTGTTTAATACCCGTATGGAGTTCAGGGCAACATCCTCGTCATACACTTTAAAAAGGTATTCAAGTTCTCTCTTGGCTTTTGCCGAATACCTGCTTACCGTTGTAATGGCGTAGGCTTCTTCCAGGTATCCGATATACTTGGTGATTGTGGTAACAGAGCAGGGAAGGCCTGATCTTTTCATATATTTTTCAATAGATCTTGCCGAAATGATGCGACCGTTGGAAACGAACACAAAGTTTGCAAGTCTTTTGAACAACTCCGTTTTGCGGATTTTATAGCGGTTGATAATATCGTTGAGGATGATGGTTTCGTTTAATTCGCTCAGATAAATACGTTGCGAGTTTTCACTGCCGTATTCTATTCTCTTAGGGAAACCTCCCCAAATTATATAATCCGTCAGATTTATATCTCTGCCGAGTTCTTTTCCGTATGCAAGAAGTTCTTTGTATACGAAAGGTCTGATGTGGAATGATACGTATCTTCCCGACAGTTCTTTTGTAAATTCCCGTGAAAGGAGTTTGGAATTCGACCCGCTTATAAACACCGAACAATTTTTGAGCCTGAGAGTTCTGCAGGCTCCGGCCCAACCGTCAACTCTTTGTATTTCATCGAGAAAAACGTAGCATAAAGATTCGTCTTCGGCGCGATTCTCATTAACGTATTCAAGTAATGACATTTCGTCCGGAATCGCGGACTGGACGGCGGTATCCTCAAAATCAAGATAAATAATATTGTCGGAGCGCAAGCGAATTTCTTCGGCGATGTCGCCGAGGATAACGGATTTTCCGCAACGTCTTATACCGGTGATTATCTTTATTAAGTCGCTGTCGTAAAAGTTGCGTATAGATGCAATGTATTTTTCTCTTTTAATCATAACCTGTACCCTTCTTCAACAAACAAATCTTATTTGAAATTATAGCAAAAACTAAAATATTGTCCATTACTACTGGACAATATTCTCAAAAATGAAATATTGTCCATTACTACTGGACAATATTTTCAAAATTGAAAAATTGTCCAGCAGAAAAATTCTGTCCGCTTTCCGGCATATTCACTGAAAAACGCAAAGGAAATGCGATAATATTTACGTTAGCAATGACTAACCAAAACCAAAGGAGTTGCGTAATTATGGACACAGAAAAGATAACCGTTGAGCAGGAAGGTTTTTACGGACTGTGGCATAAGGCGGAGACTGAGGTTGACAGCACGAAGGCTCTGATTGTAATCGGGGGGAGCGAAGGAAACGAGAACATTCCCATGAACGTCGGCAGGATGTTTGCAGAGCGCGGAATATCCGCATTGGGAATGTGCTATTTTAATGTGCCCGGGTTGCCCGAAAATCTGATCCGAGTGCCGGTGGATCCGTTTGAGAAAGCGGTCAGGTGGCTTAAAACCAAAGGTTATGAGAAGGTTTATATCTACGGCATTTCAAAGGGCGGAGAGTTGGCGCTCCTCGCAGCGTCTTTGATTTCCGATATCAGCGGAGTCGTCTCGCTGTCGCCGATGCACTGCGTGTGGAGCGGTCTTATCGGGAACAAAGGCATTTTGGACAAAAAGGTTTCGGACATATCAGAATTCACGTGGCGTGGAGAAGATCTGCCGTGTATGCAGGCGGTATTAAAATATGGCCCCGGCATTTGGCATTTAATCTCGCAACAGCAGTTCGATCTCAAATATATGTACGAGATTCCGCTTAAAAATTTTCGTGAAGAGACTGCGATAAAGGTCGAAAACATTAAAGGCGACATTCTTTTCATATACCCGGAGGACGACCTTATGTGGCCGAGCGGGACGGCTGTCAAGTATATGGAAAAACGTTTGAAGGAGAAAGGTTTTTCGCACGATGTGAAAGTACTATCCTATGAGAAAGCCAGCCATATTCTGGTGCCGCTCACCCCCGACGCATTGAAGATGTTTAAGGTCGAAAGAAAATACCCGGAAGAGTGCAAAAAGAGCCGTGAGGATGCATTCGAGAAAACTTTGAAGTGGCTTTCGGAAAGATAAGTTCTATGAAGATAAACAGCATGAAATGTCCCAACTGCGGAGCGCCGCTTTCCTTGGAAGAAGGACAGAGCCACGGTGTCTGTTCTTACTGCGGCTCGGATTGGATTTTGGAAAATTTCAACGTTGACGATGCTTCGGACATTCAGGAAAAACCGGTTACGAAAAACAAAAGCAAACTGATTGCCGGTTTGATTGTAGCGGCGATAGTTGCCGTAGGATGTATAAGCGGGCTTGTGAACAAAATGGCTCAGCCCCGAATCGACCCTTTCGAAAATTTAAGTGTCACCTTCTCGGGATTGGACGGCGAAGGGACGTTATCCTACAAAAATACCGGAACGGGAGATTTGTCCGAGCTGGTTTTCAAACCATCGAAAGAGTATGGCCTTTCAAACGGGGATATTGTTACTTTCAAGGTCAGAGACCTCAACGGATACAGATTCACACGGGAGACCACTGAGTTTGAGGTGACGGGACTTGACGAATATCTGTCCTCTTTAGATCAGTTGTCAGATGAGATGCAGACCCGTATTCACAATGCATCCGCTTTGACACTTCAGACGTGTAACAAAAGCAGTATGAACATGTTCCCGGACGACGCGTCCTGGTCGGAACCCGAGTATATCGGTCAGTATCTGCTTGTTGCCAAGGACGGCTACGACAACTGGCACGGGATGAACCGCGTATACGATCTTTATCATTCCGTGATTACAACCCCGTCGGGGGAGACATACGACATATATCAGCCCATGATGTTCGAGGATATCGTAGTAAAGGCAGACGGCACCATCGATATGGATTTCAACTGTACGTTGGAGGCAGGCCTGCGTTTCGGCGATGAGATAGGTATGGGTATAACATCGTCTTTCAATGGATTTCTGTCCGAAGCGGAGATGTACTACGGTGTGGTTTCCGGCAACGAAGGAAGCTATACGGTGTATGTTGCCGAAGGGACAAATACTTATTGATTTGATACAAAAACAATAAATCAGCCTGTTTGTATGCAATCGCGTAGCCTGCGAGTTGGCACGCAGTACTGCTCAAATTGCGGTGAGCGTCTATAAATAATAATTGGTTAAACGTCGCCGTAGTAGTTGGGGTCTTCGTATTGCCCGCCGCTGACACGGCTGACGGTGAAGATGAGCATGGGCTTTCGGTTTGTTTTGGAGGAGATGAAGTTTCTGATCTGGTCGCGGAAAGCGCGTTTTTCGACCATCGCTTCGATATATGCTCCGCCCTTGAGGAGGTCCATGCATTTGCGGGAGATTTCGTTCTCGGTGGCGGCTTTGTTGTCGCCGAAATCGAAGCCCACGGAGCCCACTGCCGGAGGGCAGAGGAGTTCGCCCGTGTCGTCGCTGACGGTGAAGGCAATCGAGACACAGCCGTCTTCGCCCAGGTGTTTTCTGTCTGTGAAGATACGGTCGCCTTCGTGGGCGGTTTCCCGGCCGTCTATGAGGACTGCCGCGGCTTCTGTTTTGCCGGTGATTTTGCCGCCGGATTTGCCGATGTTTAGGATGTCGCCGTTACCCAGGATGAAGATGTTTTCGCTCGGCATACCGAGCTTCATGGCAAGCTCTTTGTGGAGCTCGAGCATTCTGTATTCGCCGTGGACCGGGATGAAGTACTTAGGCTTGATGAGCGTGTGCAGCAGCATCAGTTCGTTGCGATACGCGTGCCCTGAGACGTGGACTTCGGCCAGGGACGCGTAGATCACTTTCGCGCCTTTTTTGTAGAGTTCGTTTATGACGCGGTAGATGGGCTTCTCGTTGCCAGGGATGGGGTCAGCGGAGATTATTACCGTGTCGCCCTCCTGGATCTCGATTGCCTTGTGCGAGTCGAAAGCCATGCGCGAGAGGGCACTCATGGGCTCGGCCTGAGAGCCGGTGGTCATGATCAGAACTTCGTTGTCTTTGTATCTGTCAATGTCCCCTATGTCAATCAGGGTGTCCTTTTTCATTTCAATATAGCCTAAATCGTTAGCTATGTTGAAAACCGCGACCATGGATCTTCCCGAAAGGCACACGTGCCTGCCGTACTTCTCGGCGGCGGTGAAAATCTGCTGCATTCTGTGAACGTGCGAGGAGAAGGTGGCTACTATTATGCGGCCTTCGGCCTCGCGGAAGAGGTTTTCGAAGGATTTGCCGACGGTCTTCTCGGACTGCGAAAAGCCTTCTATTTCGACATTCGTGCTCTCACACATGAAGAGCAGCACTCCGTCTTTGCCAAGTTCGCCGAATCTTTGCAGGTCTATTGTCTTGCCGTTTATCGGCGTGAAGTCGACCTTGAAGTCGCCGGAGTGGATGACCATGCCTTCGGGCGTGTTTATTGCGATTGCGTAGGAGTCCGCGATGCTGTGGTTGACGCGGATGAATTCGCATTCGAAGGATGAGCCGAATCTGACTTTGTCGCCGTTTTTGAGGACTGTCATGGGGATGTCGTTGTATTTGACGCCCTTGTCCTCGAGCTTGTGTTTGATGAGTTCTATTGTGAGGTGTCCGCCGTAGACGGGGCACTTGAATTCGGAGAGAAAGTAGGGGAGGGCCCCGATATGGTCCTCGTGGCCGTGGGTTATGAGGATTCCTCTTAATTTTGAAATGTTTTCTCTTACGTAGGTGAAATCCGGGATGACGCAGTCGACGCCAGGCATGTTTTCTTCCGGGAACGCCATTCCGCAGTCGACGATAATCATGTCGCCTTCGTATTCGAAAGCGGTCATGTTCTTGCCGATTTCACAAAGCCCGCCTAACGGGATGACCTTGAGTTTGCCGAGTGAGGGCTTGTGTTTGCCTCTCCTGTGCTTTATCTGTTTGTTTTGATTTGCCCGGTTGGGCCTCACGGATTTGGCGCTTTTATTTTTGTAGTTCGCGCCTTTTTTTGAGATTTTGTATTTTTTTGTTTCCGCCATATTAAGTCTTTCGTCAGTTGACGATATAAACCTCGACGGTTGTGGTTCCCAAACCGGACAAGTCGTCGACGAAAATATCGATTGTGTTTCCCTTGACGGCAGAGCCTTTGTCTTCAACGGTGTAGTATCCGTCACCTCCGAGCGGGTCGTTCTTAACATAGATTGTTGTTCCCGCGGGGAGTACCGACCAGTCCGCCGCAACCGTTCTGCCCTGTTTGCAGGTTGTGCCCGTTGCGGTTGTGACCGAGTATGTTCCGTCGGATTTGAGGACCGGGCCGTAGAATGTGCATCTGAAACTGCCCATGTAGGTCATGCCGTCGCTTGATGCCGCCGCTGTTGTGGTGGCCGCGGTCGTTGCAGCCGTTGTCGATTTGGTTGCGGCCGCCGTCGTTGTTGTGGTTGTTGTCGCAGGCGCCTCAGTTGTGGTGAGGGATGCCTTTACATAATTGCCTTTTACTGTTTTGTACCAGCCGTTGGAGGTCTTTCCGATAACGTCAATCTGATCTCCTGCGGAAAGAACTTTGACCGTGTCGTATTCTTTGCCCGGGCCGGATCTGACGTTAAGGGAGCCTGTCGCGTATACTGTCGCCGAATAGTCGGAAACCGTTATTCCGGTCGTGGTGGTTGTGGTCGCCTCCGTTGTGGTGGTTGTGGTTGTCTTTTCCGTTGTTGTTGTCGTGGTTGTGTCTGTGGTTGCGGTTGTTGTTACAGAACTTTGGTCGGCTTCCGTTTCCGATGTGTCGGTTGTGTCGGATGTTTCCGAAGCGGTCGTTGCCGCGGTTGTGCTGTCCCCGGTCTCTTCGGTTTCCGCAAGAACAGCTGCAAGGGGAGTGGTCTCGCCCTCTTCCGTTGCTTCGGTCTCTTCGGTGACGGTTGTCTCGGCCAGGATGCTTGCAACTGACTCGTCCTGCTCAAGCCTGTCAGCCTCGGTTGTGTAGTTTAAGAGAACCACCGCACCGCATGCGGAAATGACGCACAGCAAAATGACAGCGGTAACGCTCAATGCTGTGGTTATTTTGTCTTTTGTGAGATTGTATTGTGTCGCTATGCCTATAAATTTCATGTTTCCATCCTCTTGCCCGCTTATTATACATTGATATTAACGCTGGGCATTATTGGCGAAAATGTCGATAAACACTGCACTTTTTTGAATCTCTTAATGCAATCAGGACACACAACCTTTGATCGGATCGACCGTTACGGTCCTGCCGTCCTCGAGCAATTTTGTCGCTGCGTTGCAGGATAAAATCGTCGGGATGTCGAGGGCCATCGCGACTGTTGCGGTGTGGCACGCAGGGTCGTCGTCCTCGACAATCAGAACCTTCGCGTTGCGGATAAGGCTCATCATCGCGTTGGTCGTGTAAGGGGCGACCAAAACCATGTCGTCGGGAATTACAACGTGGCTGATATCGAAGGTCTCGGGGTCTTTTATGTTGACGACGGTACCTGTGATGATGCTGTTGAAAGTCTCCGAGTGGAAGCCCTTGCCCTGTGCGATTGCCGTACCTATGGACTGAACCTTAATCGTGTTTGTCGTACCGGAAATTCCGATAGGTGTACCGCCCGTCAGTACCACCAGGTCACCGTTGGACAGCAGGCCGGAATTTGTGGCGCACTTTATACCGATGTCGAAAAGTTCATCCGTGGACTTCACTTCATCGACCAGGAAAGGCATAACACCCCAGGAAAGATTGAGCTGCCTCTGAACTCTCGGCGAAACGGTTGTCGAGATGATGGGGCATGCGGGGCGGAAGCGCGAGAGCATTCTCGCGGTTTTGCCGCCGTGCGACAGTGATACGATTGCCTTCGCGTTGACATCCATTGCGGTGGTGCAGGATGCGTGGGAGATGGCGTTGCCGATGGAAGGAACCATCGGGATCTTTGTTCTCTCGTAGCGCGACCAATAGTGGATGGACGCCTCTGTCTTCATTGCAATCTCGGCCATCATTCTGATTGATTCGATAGGATATTTGCCCGCGGCGGTCTCGCCGGAGAGCATGACTGCGGAAGTGCCGTCGTAGATGGCGTTTGCGACGTCTGAAACCTCGGCTCTCGTAGGCCTCGGGTTTCTTATCATCGAGTCGAGCATCTGTGTCGCGGTGATGGAAATTTTACCGGAGCGGTGGCACTGCTGAATGGACTTCTTCTGAATTGCGGGAACCTCGGCCGCCGGAATCTCAACGCCCAGGTCACCGCGGGCAACCATAACGCCGTCGGATACTTTGAGGATTTCATCGAAGTTGTCGATGCCCTCTTTGTTTTCGATTTTTGAAATGATGTAAATGCCGTGGTCTCCCGTGTGGTCCAAAACGGTGCGGATGTCCTGGACATCCTTGGCTTTCCTGACAAAGGATGCCGCGATAAAGTCAAACTCGTTCTCAACGGCGAAAACAAGATCGGACTTGTCTTTGTTGGTCAGCGCCGGCAGTTTGAGTTTTGTGTTCGGGACATTGATGCTCTTCTTGTTGGAAACATCGCCGCCGTTCAAAACCGTGCAGGTGATGTCTCCGTTGTCGATGGATGTGACCTTGAGCTCGATGAGACCGTCGTCGATCAGGATCTTCGAGCCGACTCCGATATCCTGCGCCAAGTCCTTATATGTGCAAGAGAACCTCTCCGCAGTTCCGAGAACATCCTCGCGGCAGATTGTAACCGTCTGACCTTCGGTGAGGGTTACTTTGTCGCCTTCAAACATTCCGGTTCTGATCTCGGGACCTTTGGTGTCGAGCAACAGGGCGACAGGAAGATTTAATTCCTCACGGATTCTCTTGACGCGCTCTATTCTCACAAGCTGCTCTTCGTGTGTGCCGTGAGACATGTTGATACGCGCGACGTTCATGCCGTTTAACATGAGCTCGCGGATCATGTCGTCGGTGTCAACGGCGGGTCCCAAGGTGCAGATAATCTTTGTCTTTCTGAAGTCCATATATGTAAACCTTCTTTCGGTAGAATTAGAAAAGCCTTCAAGATTATACCACGGTCAAATTAAAGATAGGATTATTATTGAGTTAAGGGAATGTTACCGGCGGTAACTTTTAATCGAAAAAGTTGCTTTTGGAGTTGCTAATGAAAAGGCCGCCTGCGGTGAGGCGGCCTTTTTTTTAATTTTCTTTGTTTTTGCGTTTGATGCAGCAGACGGTGATTCCGCCGGCTGAAATAAATAACAGGAGACAACCGAGGAGGTTGAAAACCGAATCGCCTTCACCCGTTGCCGTTATTTTTTGAGTGGTAACGGTGGTCGGTGTCGCAGTCGGTCCCGCGGTTGTCGGAGTTGCCGTTGCTGTGGGAGTTGCGGTTGCCGTAGGGGTTGCCGTTGCCGTGGGTGTGGGAGTTGCGGTTGCCGTCGGTGTTGCCAGTTTGTTGGTTATTTTGATTGTGCCCTCGTTGATGTTGTTGTTTGTGTAAGAGGGGATATAACGGGCACCCAGATCGTTTTCCCTGACAGAGTAGACGATTTTTCTGTTGTCGTCGTCGTATTTGGGAAGATTGGTGAAATCGGCATGCCAGCCGTTTGCGGAGTTTAAGACGGCCGAGTCGGTTTTTTCGTTGTTTGCGTAAAGGGTTACCTCAATTTTACCCGGTCGCAGATTTTCTTTGTTGTCGTTGTCGTCCCAAATTTTGTCGACGGAAATTGTGACCGCTTCGGTGTTTTTGAACTGTACCGTGCCGCCGTTGTCGACCATGATGATGTCATCGACATCGATGTCCATGTCACTCAATGCGGAGATAACATCTTCGTCTGTGAAATCGATGGGGTTTGCACCCTTGATGTAAATGTAGATTTCATTGTAGTTGTTGTCGACCATGCCGTCGGGGACGGTGGTCTCGCGAATCAGGTAGATTCTGTCGAGCGGTAAGCCTTTGTAGGTGTATGAGCCGCCGGATGTTGTTTTCTCGGAAGTGTCGATTGTCTCTGTAGCAGTAAGGCCGTAGATGTTGCCGTAGTTGTCGTAAACCGAATAGAAAGAGAATCCTGCTTCGCTAAGAAGATTGAGTGCTTTTCCGTTCCAGTAGATTTTTTCCGTTGTAACGGAACCGTTGGTGTTGTAAGACCATACGGTTTTGAAGGCTTTGTACTTGCTGTAGTCGGTGGAAGACGACGGTGTGGATGTGGCGTCCGAACCGATTATTTCAACGGTGTTTTTGGTGTTGGCGCTCTTTGTCCAGTCGACATTCTTTGTAAGTGACGCCTTGAATTTGACGCGGTATGTGAGTGTTATCGGTGTGTTGTCCGGAACCGTGAAGGTGATCTCGGTGTCACCGTTACGTGTTACCGTGTAATCTGTGATTTCGTCGCCTGTATCGGTGTTTGTGACAGACACGGAGGATTCGTCGAAAATCATCTTGTCGGTCATGGTGTCTTTGATGTCGATTGTGTCACCGCTGCTGTTCATGTCAATCCCCAACGGGTTAACGGTGATTTTGTAGTAGCCCCAGTAACTTCCGTTGGAGTAGACCGGGGAAGATACTTCGGTGTCGTAATCGAGTCCCACCGTGGCTTTGCCGATTGCGTCGGGGAATGTGAGGGCCTGCGATGCCGTCGCGGAGTGGGGTTTGTCGGTGTCGCTGTCCATGCTGTATTCAAAGGTGTTTTCGAAGGTTTGTGTTGTGCCCGAACTGTTAAGAATCATTTCGTCGGTGACGTTTGTCTTGAAATAGAAGGTTATAAATTTTCCGTTGTTGAATGCGTCGACATTAAATTGCTTTGTTACCGGAATTTTTATTGTAAGCGTTCTTGTGGAGGAGTCGTACGTGTAGGTGTAGTACGACGAGTCCATGGCGGTTGTCGACGATTTTGTAATGTCTCCTTTGCAGAACGCCGCGACCATAGAGCCGTCCTCGAATTCAAGGCCTTCGGGGAGCGTGTCTGTCAGAATCATGGTTTCTCCGACATAGTCGTCAAGGCTTGAGAATTTAACATTCGCGTAAATTCTCCAGCCCAGGGACGTGTCGGAAGTGTAGTCTTCGGAGATGGAAAGTTTATTTGAGTTCTTGCCGCCGGAGACGATGTATCCGGTTGTATCATTTTGGTTGAGGATAAAGTTTATCTTTGAGTTTACGCTGTCAGGTCCGAGAGTTGCCTCGGTTTTGGTCGAATCGGTGTAGTAGTCGATTTGAGTACCGTTGTATGCGGTGAAACTTGAGGAGTCCTGTGCTTTTTCGGTGGTGGTCGCGTCGTACCGGAGTGCGATGGAGCAGCCCTTATTCATCAGCTGCGCCGGATCCTTAATCGATTCTTTGTTGTACGTGGTAAGGCGCCCCGAGGACTTGTCATATCCCTTGAAAACCTTGCTGCCATAGTAACCTGAATCGTTGTAACTTATATTGTCAAAATTTATTCCGACTACAAGTTTGTTGCCCTGTGCGGTTACGGTGAAAATGTCGGAATTTAACATATCCGCATAGGATATGCGGTATACACAGCCGTTCCAGTATGTTGCGTTGTATAACTCATCAAACAGGTTGTTGTAAGTGGTTTCGTCAAAGCCGTCCTTCGGATTGTTTGTGCATCCGTAGGTCTCCAGATATGCTTCGTATGCATCCAGTGCACTGATATATGTACTGTAAGCGCTTTTCGTGGTGATTGTGTTTCCGGACGAAGTAACACCGGGAATGTTTGAGGACCATATCTCGAAGTAAAGGCTGTCCAAATCCACGGCAGAAAGATTTGAGTCCCTTGATACGGTGGAAAGTGACTCGGAGGAGGATTGGTAGAAAATACACTGATTGATGTAATCGGTAAGTTCTATGTATCCGGTGTTGTTTCCCACTTCATAGTATCCTCCGGTTCCGTTGTAGTATGCATTGACCTGTGATTTTAATTCACCCATGTCCCAGACGATTGTGTGCTCGATTGTGGAAGGCATTGTATCGACAGTCTCGGTGTAAGTGAAAAGGTCGTAGGTGTCTTTATCATATTTTTCGGTGGTGATACCCGTATAATCCGATGAGGATTCGTCGGCAATTTTAACGCCGTAGCCTTCGGGTTCACGGTTGACAGTGGTTTTGCCTTCTGCGTGAAGCGGGATGCCGTTTATCGTGATGTCGATTGTGTTATCGAGCGTTGCGGAGAGCGAGTCGACGGGCTCGTACAAAAGGTATGTGAAGGTATATGTACCGTCGCCGTTGTCCGTCCAGTTGCCGAGGGTTATGTCGTAGTCTGCTGTGGGAATGGTGCCGTCGCTGCCGAGGGCGGCAGTGCCGTAGCCGAGGAGAAGTCCGGTGTTAACCCATGCCGCGATGAAGTCATCTTCGGAACTTATAACCTCAGTGCCGCCGGCATATAGTGACGAGGTGGAGTAGTTATGCATATTGGATGCGGATGTGGTATATGCCGCACTGTTGCGCGCACTGTAGACGGAATACCACATGAACGAACCCAAAGCGTTGTCTGCGGCGTAGTAGTCGTCCATGTCAGGTACTGTGCCGTTGACTTTGAATGTATCGGTCATGTTAACTGATGTTTTTGAATCAAAGAGTGCTTCGTAGTCGTTGACATTGAGCGTTATGTCCCATTTAACAAGGTGAAGGTCGCGGGATGTCCCTGAGTCTGAGTAATAAACGTAGTTGCCGTCTTTGTCGGTCAGTGCCGAGCCGGTTTTCGACAGGGTGGGTTTTGTAAGTTTTGTCGAAGTCGTTGAAGTGAGGGGTTGTGTTTTGCCGTTTTCATCTGTGTAGTCAACATCGACGTCGTTGCTTACGGCGGAATGGGATTCGGCCAGGGCCTTGGATGAGTCGAGTTTTGCCTTATAGGTGATGGTATAGACAATCTCTTCGGACTTGTCTGTCATGTCCGGAATTGTGAGAGACAGTGTGTTTTTGCCGGAGTCTGATTCTGCTCCGACGTCGGAGGTTATGTCTGTTGTACCCTGCAACACTTTAATGGAACCGTCGACATACGATGTGTAACTGTCAAGTGTGTCGGTGAAGGTGATGCCGGTCATAATGTCCTGCATCTTAAGCGTTACGGTGTAGTCGATGGTTCCGTCGGAATTTACGGACGAGCCCTTTTTCGCAAGGGAGGAGGTGCCGGGGTTTGAGATTTTGAGGGTGTATGTTTTGTCGCCGAATTTTACCTCGATATCGGAGTTGTCCGGCAGATCGGAGTCTTTGTTGGCGGAAACCGACCCTTCGACGTGCACGCCGCCGTTGATGTTTGACTTGTCTTTCACAGCGGATTCTTCAAGATGGATTATGAATGTGTACTTGCCGTCTGTCATTGAAAATTCAAAAGAGCCCACTTCGTTGCCGTTGTCGTCGTAAAGGGTGTCTTCGAATTCGGCGACCTCAATGTTTGTTGCGGTTATGCCTTCGTATTTGTAGTCGTAGGTCTTGTTGCCGTCGCTGTCCGTTACGTTGTTTATTATTGTCCAGTTGAACGCGGCTTCAATCGGATCGCCGTATGAAACGGTGTCGCCGTCCTCGAATTCCTCAAGTGTCTCGCCGTTGCAGATTTTGAAATCCGACAGTTCAATGCTGCCGTATTCGGTGTCGGCTGCAACCGGAATGCAGTTTGTGCCGAGGAAAATCGCAACCGAAAGGATAAGTGAAACCAAAGAGATAAGTCTGCGACGCATGGAAAGCCCCTCCTGTTTGTCGTAAAGATATTATTAATAAATAAAATAGCACAATGTTTCCCGAAATTTGATTTTGTTAAGTGATTGTCATATCGATGCAAAGCATGACATATTTTGCGAGTCTATAATCTATCTACCGCCGCAACGGAATAAAAAAGAGGGGAGAACTTGAGGCCCAAATGTCGCTCGGAAGTGTGAGAAAACCTGCCAAAAAAGAAAAATTCGGAACGACGGACCGGGAGTTCGAAAACCGCAGAAAAAAGATATATGCGGTGTGCGCCCTCATTATATTGATTTGCGGAATTTTAGACGTTTATTTCATTATCGGCATCATATCAGCCATGTAAAGCCCGCGCAGATTGAAATTCGGCGCGGCATATTTTATACTTCACTTTGATTTTAATTAAGCAGGAGATAACTATGAGAGTTTCCGAGATGTTTTTTTCGACACAGAGGGAAATTCCGGCCGATGCCGAGATTCCTTCACACCAGCTGATGTTAAGAGCGGGCCTTATCCGCAAGGAGGCCTCCGGTATATATTCTTTTATGCCATTGGGGTATCGCACATACCGCAAGGTTGAGGCAATTATCAGAGAAGAGATGGATAAGGCCGGCGCGCAGGAATTGATTATGCCCGCGCTCCTGCCGGCCGAGGCATACAAGGCTTCCGGCAGATGGGAGAGGTTCGGCCCCGAGATGTTCAGATTGCATGACAGATCCGGCAGGGATTTCTGTTTAGGGCCGACGCACGAGGAGTCTTTCACGGAGGCCGTGCGCGACAACATCCGTTCGTACAAGCAGCTGCCGGTTATTCTCTATCAGATTCAGCACAAGTACCGCGACGAGAAACGCCCGAGATTCGGTGTTATGAGAAGCCGTGAGTTCGTCATGAAGGACGCATATTCCTTCGATGTCGACGAGGCGGGGCTCGATAAGTCCTACCAAAAGATGTATGACGCATACTGTAAGATTTTCGACAGGTTTGATCTTGACTACACAATCGTCGACGCCGACTCAGGCGCGATGGGCGGGTCCGGCTCGCAGGAGTTCATGGTAAAGAGCGAGGTCGGAGAGGACGGCATCTGCTACTGCCCGGCATGCGGATACGCGGCAAACGAGGAGAAGGCCGGAACCGTTGCGCCCGAGACTTCATCCGAAGAGATGAAAGACATCGAAAAGATATACACCCCGAACGCGCACACCATAGAAGAATTGGTTGAGTTCTTGGGAACCACTCCCGATGTTTTCGTTAAGACTATTATTTACAACATTGACGGCAAATTTGTCGCCGCGATGGTAAGGGGCGACCGCGACATCAACGAGGTCAAACTCGCAAACCTCTATGCCGCTACCGAGATGGATTTGGCCGCATTCGACGATGTTGAGAGAATCACGGGAGCGGTTGTGGGTTTTGCCGGCCCTGTCGGACTCAAAGAAAATATTGACATCATCGTCGACCACGAGGTTGCCGCGATGAAGAACTTTATCGTCGGTGCGTGCGAGACGGATTATCACTTTAAGAACGTCAATATCGGAAGAGATTTTGAGGCGACGCAAATCGTCGACATCAGAGCCGCCGTCGAAGGCGACATCTGCCCCAAGTGCGGCAAAGGCAATCTTAAGATGGCGCGCGGCGTTGAGGTAGGACACATCTTCAAACTCGGCACAAAATATTCAAAGGCTTTGAACTGTATTTATCTCGATAAGGAAGGCCGCGAAAACCTGATGATTATGGGATGCTACGGCATCGGCGTATCCCGTGTTCTTGCGGCTGTCATCGAGCAGCACCATGATGATGACGGAATTATCTGGCCTGCGAACATCGCACCTTACAAGGTAATGATTGTTCCCACAAAAACAACGGATGAGACAATCATGAATCTCGCAGAGCAGATTTACAAAGACCTGACCGACGCCGGAGTCGAGGTTCTGATTGACGACAGAAACGAGAGGCCGGGCGTTAAGTTCAAGGACAGCGACCTTTTGGGTATTCCGCTTCGAATCACAGTCGGACGCGCAGCCGGAGACGGCCGCGTTGAAATCAAATACCGCGGAAGCGCGGATGTGGCTGAAGTCACCGCACAGGAGGCTGTGGACAAGGCAAAGGAGATTTAATGTTTTCGAAAATTGTCGCCTGTATTCTTTCATGCACCCTTTTTTCCACACAGTTCGGGTTCTTCGGACACGGGGGCAGACGGGATTTTGAGGCGGCGGAGTTTTCGGAAATTTTCTATACGACATATACCGGAGGTAAGATAAAAGTTTCCGTCGACGGCGGAAACTTTTGTGTGTCCGCAGACGAAGGTGTGAATGTGTCGCTGGTCCTTTACACGGCTTCCGACTCGCGCATGGCGGATGCGTACAGCGCAAATTCGAATGAGGCAATATACCCGGTTGCACAGGAGATGCGTGAGGGCGCGCTCTACTATATTCAACTGTCTTACGAGTTGAACGACATGTCTTTTTATGTGTCGAACAACTATGTGATAAGGCAGGATGATGCGGTTAAATTTTATAAGTCTCCCGTGTACGATTTTAATGTTGAGAGATGCTCCGAACTTTGGGTGGATGACGTCTCCCTTGCCGAGTGCTTAGAGCCGCAGAACGACATCGAATGCGACAATCCGAGCGTTGTTTCCTACGCGGAGCAGATTTGCGAGGGCGCGACAAACGACTGGGAAAAGGTTTTTGACATTTACACCTACATCACAAATTACATGGCGTACGACAATGTTCAGCTCGATGACGAGGCTGTCTATCAGGATGACGCGCTCCTGATACTGCGCCGCAGCATCGGTGTGTGCGAGGGGTTTGCGAATGCTTTTGTTGCACTTTGCAGAGCCGAAGGGATTCCTGCGACCGTGGAGTTTGGCATCGGACTTGCCGATTACGATGATATGTTAAGGGACGATTTGGATGAGGACGAGACGCCGGACCATGCGTGGGCGGCCGTTTGCATCGACAAACAGTGGTATTTTGTTGACCCGACGTTTGATATCGGTTACTCCTACGACAGCGATTTTCGAGGTGCTCACTACACCGAGATAGGTTCCGCGTATGCGTATTATCTGTTGCCTTTGGAGGCGTTCTCTTACGACCACAAAATCTGCGATGCGGATACCGCGCATTCGATTGAAAAGACAGGCTCGTGCGGCGATAACGCCACATATTCGATAAGCCGCGACGGAACGCTTACGATTTACGGGTCGGGTGTTTTGGAACTGCCCTACGGGTGCAACGACTTCTCGAAGGTAGTCTTCGACCCGTCTTCCTCGATAACGGTTATAGGCGAGGAGTGCTTCCAGGACTGCGATCTGATAACGTCCGTGGTTCTGCCCGACACCGTTTCCGAGATTTGTGACAGGGCTTTCTACACGTGCGAGGATTTGGAGTATGTTTACCTTCCCGAAGGCCTTGATGAAATCGGAAAGAGCGCTTTTGATTACTGCGACGAGCTGGCTTACATCAGGATTCCGGACTCTGTCACATCCGTCGGAGCGTACGCGTTCGACGACTGCAGCAGGCTTTACTTAAGCGTTCCCTCATCTTTGCGAAGAATTACCAATCAATACGGCAACATGCCCTACTGTCTTGAGGTGAGATGATGGCCTATATAGAATTTCGCGATGTCTCGAAAATATACCGCACCGGCGACGTGGACACCCGCGCCCTTGACGGTGCGGAGTTTTTCATCGAGCGCGGCGAGTTGTGCGTGATTCTCGGCCAGTCCGGCGCAGGCAAAACAACATTGCTCAATATATTGGGCGGCATGGACCTTGCCACCTCGGGGGCGGTTTTTCTTGACGGCCGCGAAATCACAAAACTTTCTTCAAAAGACCTGGGACTTTACCGCCGCAACGACGTCGGGTTCGTCTTCCAGTTCTACAATCTGATACCCAACTTAACCGCAATCGAAAATGTCGAGATGGCAGCCCAGCTGGTCAAAGACCCCATCGACTGCGATCTTCTGATGAATGAAGTGGGCCTGTCAGAACGCAGGAAAAATTTCCCGGCGCAACTGTCCGGGGGCGAGCAGCAGCGCGTCGCAATCGCCCGCGCAATCGCCAAGAACCCGAAACTTCTCCTGTGCGATGAGCCCACGGGGGCCCTTGACTACCAAACAGGTAAAGCGATATTAAAACTCCTTCAAAGTCTGTCTGTGCAAAAGGGTATGACGGTCGTTATAATCACACACAACAGCGCGCTGGCGGCGATGGCCGACCGCGTCATCAGGCTTCGCAACGGGCGCGTCGAAAGCAACACCGTAAACACAAATCCCGTACCCGTGGACACCATCGAGTGGTGACTTTGTTGTGAAACCCTACGCCAAGACAGTAATAAGGTCGATAAAAGGGAGCTTTGCGAGGTTCGTTTCAATCTTCGCAATCATTGCCCTGGGCGTGGGATTTTTATCGGGCCTCAACCTCACAAAACCGAGCTTTTATGAGACCGCGGATGTCTACATAAAAGACTGTAAGATGTACGATTTTCGTCTTCTGTCCACAATAGGATTCGACAACGACGACATCGCTTCAATTGCAAAAACCGACGGTGTTGTCACATGCGTCGGTGCGTACTTTCAGGACGCGGTCGTAAATTTGGCCGAAGACAAATACACCGTCAGATTCAATTCCGTGACCGGGGGCGTCAACGAACTGAAACTTGAGTCCGGAAGATTGCCGGAAAAATCCGGCGAGATTGTTGTCGACGGGTATATGTTTTCGAGCGATGTGATAGGGCAGAAGATAACGCTTTCTTCCGAGAATTCTTCCGATATTTCCGACAATTTCAAGGTCGATGAGTTCACGGTTGTCGGCACCGTTCGCTCGCCCGTGTACATGAATTTTCAGGTCGGAACGACCAGCGTCGGGTCCGGGTCTTTGAATTTTTATATCTATGCTCTGGCGGACGACTTCGATCAGGAGTACTACACCGAGGCATACGTTTTCTGCGACACGCCGTACTACATTTATTCCGACGAATACGAGGATTTTGCCGAGGGGGAAGAAGCCCTCCTGGAAACACGCGTTGGCGATACGATCGATTCGCGCTGGGACTCGATTTTGCGTGACACCTACACCGAATACTACGATGCCGAGGACGAGTTCAACGAAGCACGGATTGAGGCCGACGGGGAACTCTCGGATGCCTGGGAAGAGTTGAAGTCTGCTGCGCAGGAACTTTCTGATGCAAGGGTCGAACTTGCAGACGGCGCCGAAGAATTGGATGACGCGAAAACGGAGCTTGCCGACGCCAAGAAAGAACTTGACTCGGCCAAATCCGAACTGAAGGAAGCCGAGGTTACACTCAACGCTTCCAAATCACAACTCGATTCGGCAAAGAAAACGCTTGACGACACCAAGTCGCAATTGGATGCGGCCGCTTCCGGGATTGCTTCCGGAAAAGAACAACTTGCTGCGGCACGTGAAGAACTTGCCACCCAAAAGGAAACTTTGCAGGCCACGGAATCGCAGTTGAACGGCTCAATCGAGTCCATAAACTCCGGTCTCTCGCAAACCGAATCCGGCATGGCCGAAATCGAGTCTGCTTTGGCAGATTTGGAATCCTCGAAAACACAATTGGAGGCAGCAATCTCGCAGACGGAAGCCATAGGGGGTGACACAACAGAACTTGAGTCTCAGCTTGCAACAGTGACATCCTCGATTGAAAGTCTTAAGAGCCAATACGATTCTTTGGCCGCTACCAAATCTTCACTTGCCGAAAATCTTGCCGAATGTGAGGCGGGCCTGGAATCCGTTGCCGCGGGATATTCGCAAATCTCGGAGGCTGAGGCTGAACTTGAAAATCAATCTGCGGCATTGACCGCCGCACAGGCAGAATATGAATCCGGTCTTGCCCAATATGAGGCCGGCCTGGACGAATACAATACCGGCCTGGCCGCATACAACAAAGGCAAAGCCGAATACGATTCGGGTTTGGCGGAATACAATTCCGGTCTTGCCGAATATAACGACGGCCTGGCCGAATACGAATCAGGCTTGGCAGAATACGAAGACGGTCTTGCCGAATATGAGGAGGGGCGCGAAAAATACAGAGACGGCCTTTCCGAATATGTTGAGGGCAGAAGTGAATTCAATTCAAAAATGACTTCCGCCGTTTTGGATCTGATGGTTGCCCGCAAGTCCATCGACTCGCTCGAGGACCCCGTAACATATGTGCTCGGGCGCGACACCAACACCGGCTACGTCTCATTCGAAAACGACGCGGCCATCGTCGGCGGTATCGCCGCTGTCTTCCCGGTTTTCTTTTTCGCGATAGCGGCCCTCGTATGCTCCACCACCATGAGCCGCATGGTCGCGGACGAGCGCGGTCAGATCGGAACCATGAGGGCCCTCGGGTACTCGGGCTTTGCAATCGTCATGAAATACGTCATCTACTCCGGCGTCGCTACAATCTTAGGCGCGGTCCCCGGTTACCTGGTCGGCTACAGATTTTTCCCGTGGTGCATCTGGCTTGCCTACGACACGATGTACGGATTCTCCGATTTGGTTCCCAAGGGCAGCGTTCTTGTGTTTGCTCTGACTTTTGCGGGCTCGATGCTCTGCTCCGTCGGCGTCACAATTATCGCGTGTATCTCCGAACTCAAGAGCACCCCTGCGGACCTAATCCGCCCGAAAGCGCCGGCTCCCGGCAAACGAATTTTGCTTGAACGCATCGACTTTGTCTGGGCGCGCATGAAGTTCCTGCACAAGGTCTCGGCGCGCAACGTCTTCCGTTTCAAAAAGAGAATGTGGATGATGATAATCGGCATCGCCGGCTGCCAGGCCCTGCTCCTGACGGGCTTTGGCATCAAAGACACAATCGCCGACATCGTCAATCTCCACTTCGACAATTTGGCGGTCTACGACCTGACAATCACCTTCGACGACGGCACTTCGGCCTCTGAAATGGCCGCAGCGATTGCCGATGCCGACGCATCTGCCGGAACCTCATCGGAATACGCGACCGCGATGACGGCCACCGCCAAGCAGTATGGCGACTTGATCCGCGACGTCAGCCTCGTCATCTCCGACAGCGAAAACATCTCCGACATCTGCCGTGTCTTCAACACCTCGACCGGCTTGCAGGAAGACTGGCCCGCCGACGGCACGGTCGCCATCAGCCGCAAACTCTCCGAGCGCCTCGGCATCTCGGCCGGCGATTCCATCACCTTCGAATACGGCGACGACGCAATCGAGGTCACCGTTCCCGTGAGCGTGGTGTTTGAGAATTACATCTACCACTACGTCTACATGTCGCCTTCAACCTTCACCGGATTTTTCGGCGAAAAATACAAGCCCGAGACCGTCTTTATCTGCCTCGACGACTCCTCCAAGGCCTACGACTACGCCGCCTACGTCGCTTCAAACTATGACCTTTCCGCCTGGCAGGTCACATCCGAAATGCGCGACAATTTCTCCAACACCATGGAGCGATTAAATTACGTCATCCTCATGATCATCATCTGCGCCGGAGCCCTCGCTTTCATAGTCCTCTTCAATCTCAACAACATCAACATCACCGAACGCATCCGAGAAATCGCTACCCTCAAAGTCATGGGCTTCAACCGCGGCGAGACCGTCTCCTACGTCTACCGCGAAAACATAATCCTCGTCCTTATCGGCTACATCCTCGGCATCCCCCTGGGCATCCTGCTCCTGCGCTTCGTCATCGGCAAAGTCGACGTCGACATTGTCATGTTCGTCACTCAACTTTTCCCTCAAAGTTATCTATACACCTTCCTTCTCATAATCGCCTTCTCACTCCTCGCGGCCGTCTTCATTCTCCGCAAAATCGAAAAAATCGACATGGCCGAATCCCTCAAGAGCGTTGAATAATGTCCTCTGTATAAATTGCATTCTCAGCCGTTGCAAATAATCTTGTGACGAACGCATCTTTGTCGAAATTCTTCGAGTCCGGAAGAATGAAATGCACCACATCCCGATCCGGCCAAATTCCCGCTGCGGTGTAACTTTTTATCTTCTCTGTCATGTTTTGCTGATAATTATTTTCGTCGGCCATTCCGTATACCTCGACCAAAATGCACAAATCTATCGCAGGAAAATAAACCGCAAAATCAGGCAACACACTTTTTCCGTAATTAAGAGTAACCATCGGTTCATACTTAAATTCAAGACCGAGTTCATCAAGTATCTGTGCGGCCATCAACTCATTTTTAGATCTCAGCTTTAGGCCCTTATACTCAATCGGATGCATCGCATCGTCACAATTTACCGGCTGCAATTGCCGATAAAATTCTCCGTTGAATTTTCCCGCCCGGTTTCGCCTAATCGATTCCAAATCGTAATTCTTCGGAGGATATTTGTATGTTCTTCTCCACATCTCTGTGTATTTTTTGTATTGCGAATTAAGCCTCTGGTAATTCTCAATCAACGGTTGATACTCACGTCCTTTCGATGAAGTCAGAACATATTTATGGAATGCCCCGTCTTTGTGCACATAGACGCAGTCTTTCCCTCGATGCGATCCGAAATAACCTATCGGTATATCGCGCATTGAATCTTTTAAATAACAGAGCATTACATTGTGATATTTGGTGAACAACATTTTGTTTTTTCCTTTCTTCAAGTTCTTGACTTGATGCTATCAGGAATAACGGTCCGAATTTCCTCACAAAAAAATACAAAATAGTACAAAGAGTACATAAATATTTAAATATATGGAGTCCGATATTTTTGAAATAAATCGACCAAACAATGTTGACAAAGTAACCGACAATAAACGAATTCGCATCGTAGATACTCCGTTACGGTACCTATAATGAGTCAAACGGACGATTTGTACTCTGAGTCGTACCATGCTGTGGTACTGCTGATGTGCAAAACACGCAATTCGTACTCTCGGCCGTACCATACTGTGGTACCGCTGTGTGTTAAACTGGCGATTTTGTACTCTGAAGTACCCCGCTGTGGTACCGCTGGTGAGACAAACATGCGATTTGTACTCTGAAGNGTACCCCGCTATGGTACCGCCGGTGAGACAAACAGGCGATTTGTACTCTNGGCCGTACCATACTGTGGTACCACTGATGTGTCAAACTGGTGATTTGTACTCTGAAGTGTACCCCGCTATGGTACCGCCGATGTGCCAAACAGGCGATTTATACTCTGAGTCGTACCTTGACGTGGTACGCAAGACGTTACAAACAGCATGCGTAGCGAGAAATATGGATATTAATGAGGAAAATTCGATAATAAATTTGAAATTTGGTGTTGACAAAGGATAAAGTGAGGCCGATAATAGCAATGTCAAAGAAAGTCAAAGTCAAAGCGACGAAGACGAACAGATGGATGAGTTGGAGGTGATAAAGATGGCTCGTCTGGTTGATGTTATCGAGGAAATGATTAAGGAGATGCTTGATGAGAACGGCGGGTCGGCGACGATAAACAGGAGCGCGCTTGCCGAGCAGGCGAATTGTGTGCCTTCACAGATTACGTATGTTTTGTCCACGAGGTTTTCGAGCGGAAACGGATATATCGTTGAGAGCAGAAGAGGCGGCGGCGGACAGATTACGATTACGAGGATTGATTTCATTGACAAGCATCAGTATTTGCAGAAGATGTTTGAAGAAGTGGGAGACGATCTGACGCAGCAGCAGGCAAAGAATTTGCTGTCGAGTGCAGTGGGCGCCGGGGCTGTCAGTGTCAGGGAGGGAACGGCCGTGATGGCCGCGGTGTCCGACAGGGCATTGGCAAAAGTTGATTCGGATATAAGGTCTGTGGTCAGAGCGGATGTTTTCAAGAATGCGTTGCTCGGCCTGATGGCAGCGGATAAGTGACAGCGGATAAGTGACAGGATAAGTGAAAGGAGTTGATTGGTATGAAATGTTCAAGATGCGGTGCGGAAGTTCCAGACAACAATGTGAAAATATTTAACGGGAATGTTTTGTGCGATAAGTGTATACAAGATTTGGGGTATTCCGATATGTTTAAGTCGGTGGTGCCCACGGGTGGCAATCCGATTGAGAAGATGGCCGGGTTGCTGTTTAACATGAACAATCTGGATTTCGGCAACAGCACGGTGAATTGCCCGAAGTGCGGAATGTCACTGAGGGAGTTTGAGAAGACCGGCAGGCTCGGTTGCATTGAGTGTTTTAATACATTCAATACGGCGGTTGACCGTGAGCTTCTGAAACTCAACGGTGATACCGTTTACATGGGTAGGTTACCCGGTAAGTATGAGGCCACGGCCGTAGGTTCCGAAGAAGAGTTTTCGACGGATGAAAGTGTGGCCGGGGAAGATGAAAAAGCCGAAGAGAATCTTGATGTTTTGAGAAAGGCCGACCTTGGGATGCTTGAGGATGAGGCATTGCAGAAGGGTATCGAGCAGGCGGTTGTCGCCGAGGATTACAAGCTGGCGGCGAGGCTGCGTGATGAGCTCAAAGGGCGAAAGGGGGAATGAGAATGATGTGGTATGAGAAGACCGGGCAGGACAACGACATTGTTCTTGCCACGAAAGCTTTTGTTATAAGAAGCATCAACGGAATCCCGTTTCCGTCGAGGATGGACGATGAGGATTACGCACATGTGCTGGCGCTGACCGAAAGTGCGCTGAAGGATAAGAATCTTGAGCATGTAAAGGGCGCGGAAATGACCCCGGAACAGCTGTTTGATTTGATCGAAAACCAGGTCCTGGTAAAGCCTTCTCTCAAGAGTTACGCGAACTCCGCGATATACCCGAATGCGGACAGAAGCCTGTCGGTGCTGATAAACTGCGGTGACCACATTTGCATCAAGGTCATGAAGTCCGGGTTCGACACGAGCGTCGTGGCGGGCGCGGAGAAGATGGCATCCGACTTGGAGTCCTCTTTGGATATTGCGTATTCCGAGAAGTACGGGTTCCTCAATTCCTCCGTGAATTTCGTGGGAACCGGCATGAGGATAGTTTTCATTCTCTCGCTCCCGGGCGTCAAGCAGTCGAACGCGGAGCGGGCGCTCGCAAAGTCAATAGACCAGGTGGACTGGACATTGAAGCCGGTTGTTGAGGACTCCGCAAGCAGCCTTTACATAGTCAGATCGAAAACGATGCTCGGGGCAACCGAGAAGGATGTGGAAGAGAAAGGCAGAATGCTCTGCTCGGCGATAGTCAAGTTTGAGAGAAAGTGCCGCGACACTTTGGCAAACCGCGGGTCCACGGTCGATGACATCTACGGAAGGGCGTACGGAACGCTGAGGTACGGCACCTTGCAAACGCCGACGCAGGCTTTGTCGCAACTGTCGATTTTAAGGCTCTATAAATCGTATGACACAACAGAAGAATTTGACGTTCCCTGGGAAGTTTTGAATAAACTCGAATCCGAGATTGCGTTTGAGGAACGCTCGGCGGAAATGGGTACAAAAGGTAACAGAAACAACGAAACTCTGGCCCGCAAACGGGCGGAGAAAATCAAATCAATACTGAAGGGAGATGATTGATATGATGGTTTCGGAAGGTACAAGAAAAGTTTTGGCAAGCGCTTATGCGCTGTCAAGGGAAACCGGCAGAAGCATTAACGATGTTTTGCTTTTCTCGGCTCTTTGCATGGCCGACACGCCTGTAAAGGAATTCATCGAAAATTATGTCGACGACATCAACACCGTTTACACATCACTCGGCATCGGCACAATCGTGAACGTTCCGGACGAGGGAGTGGACGAATTGTCCCAGGCATCCATGTCCAGACTTGCAATCGATGCGAGAAGAATTCTCAAATACGCCGACGACGTCGCAATCCAGACGGGCTTCAGATGCAGCGAGCCGATGCACATTCTCTATGTAATCACAACACGCAGGGTATCGACGCACCAGGCTATCGTAAATGCTCTGGCAGGTCAGGGCGCGGACATCAGAAGACTGAATGCCGCGGTTCTTGATGAAATCCGTTCCATGGCGGACGAGTCGGACGACTCTTCATCCGATTCCGGATTTGCCGGGCCCGACAACCGTTCCCCGGTCCGTCCGAGAAATGCCGCGGGAAGAAGAACCGGCGGCAAATCCGGCAAGCACAAGACACTCGAGCAGTTCGGTAAGAATCTGACAGAAAAGGCCAAAAAAGGCGAGATCGATCCCGTCATCGGAAGAGAAGAGGAAATCAACCGCGTCATGCAGATCCTTGTAAGACGCACGAAAAACAACCCTTGTCTCGTAGGCGATCCGGGTGTCGGTAAAACCGCCATCGCAGAAGGCCTTGCTCTGAAGATTGCCGAAGGTGATGTCCCGGACATGCTCAAAGACAAGGTCATGTATTCAATCGATATGGGCTCGATTGTTGCGGGTTCGAAATACCGCGGTGACTTTGAGGAGCGAATGAAAAAGATTTTGGATGAAGCCGTCAGCGACGATTCCGTCATCCTTTTCATCGATGAGATTCACTCTCTCATCGGCGCCGGCGACAACGACGGCACACTCGACGCGGCCAACATCATGAAGCCTATGCTCACAAAGAACGAGCTTCAGATCATCGGCGCGACAACCCTCGACGAATACAGCAAGCACATCGAAAAGGACAGTGCCCTCGAGAGGCGTTTCCAGAAAGTCATGGTCGAAGAACCCTCGACCGCTGATGCAATCGAGATTTTGAAAGGTCTGCGCCCGAAATACGAGGAGCACCACAAGATCCGCATCCCCGATGATGTAATCGAGCAGGCGGTTTTGCTGTCCAACCGTTACGTTTCCGACAGATTCCTGCCCGACAAGGCAATCGACTTGATCGACGAGGCATCCGCGGCAAAGCGTATCAACTTCGCCGACGAACACGAGAAGCACGAAGTCACTTCCAAAATGAAGGAACTTGAGGATGCCAAACAAGAAGCCGTTAAGACAGAGAACTACGAGAAGGCCGAAGAGATAAAGGCCGAAGAGGAAAAACTCGAGGCTCGCCTTGCCGAGATGAAGAGCAAGACCGCACCCGACAGCGAAGGCTACACAGGGTGCCTCACCGTCGACGACGTTGCGGAAGTCCTCTCCAAATGGACAGGCATTCCGGTATCGAAAATCTCCGAGTCTGATGCGGAAAAACTCCGCACACTCGAGGACGAACTCAAGAGCCGTGTAATCGGACAGGACGAGGCCGTCACGGCAATCGCCAAGGCAATCCGCCGCGGCCGCCTGGGCCTCAAAGACGAAAAACGCCCTTCCGGCACATTCATCTTCATGGGTACCACGGGCGTCGGTAAAACAGAACTTGCCAAGGCTCTGGCCGAGGTAATGTTCGGCAACGAAAACGCCCTCATCCGTATCGACATGTCCGAATACATGGAAGAGCACAGCGTCTCCAAACTGATCGGTTCCCCTCCGGGATACGTCGGCTACGACGAAGGCGGCCAGCTCACCGAAGCCGTCAGACGCCACCCTTACTCGGTCGTCCTGTTCGATGAAATCGAGAAGGCTCACCCGAAGATTTTTAACGCTCTCCTCCAGGTCCTCGACGACGGCCGAATGACCGACGGCAAGGGCAGAACGGTCGACTTCAAGAACACAATCATCATCATGACTTCCAACGTCGGAGCGCGTCTGCTCACCGGCGACGCCGGCCGCAGAATCGGCTTTGAGATGGAGTCCGAAGACGACACTGACGAGATGAGCCGCGAGCGCATGTACGGCGGCAAGACCTATGACGAAGCCAAGAAGGTCGTCATGGACGAACTCAAGAAGGCCTTCTCTCCGGAATTCATCAACCGTGTCGACGAAGTAATCTTCTTCCGTATGCTCGACAAGAACGCAATCCTTAAGATTGTCGACTTGCTCCTCGGTCAGGTTACAAAACGGATCTCCGAACTCGGCATGAAGGTTGAAGTAACTGATGCGGCCAAAGACCTTATCGCCAAGAGAGGTTATAACCCTCAGTACGGTGCGAGACCTTTGAGAAGAGTCATCACGACACTCGTTGAAGACAGATTCTCCGAAGCGATGCTCGACGGCATCGCAAAGCCGGGCCACATTGCAATTGTCGACAGCACCGAAAGTGCCGATGACGATGACACGGGCGATCACAAAACAACCGTCATAATCGACGGCGGCCCGTTCGATGTCGATCCCGACGAAGAGGCCGTTACATCCACAAACGAACAAGACTGATCCTAAAGTTTGAAAAACAGGGGCTGCCCGAATGGGCGGCCTCTTTTTTTGTCGACTCGTACTCTGAGGCGTACCACGCTATGGTACCGGTGAGACAAACATTCAATTTGTACTCTGAGGCGTACCACGCCATGGTACCGGTGATGTGACAAACATGCGATTTGTACTCTGAGGCGTACCACGCTATGGTACCGGTGATGTGACAAACATGCGATTTGTACTCTGAGGCGTACCCTGCTGTGGTACCGTAGATGTGTCAAACACACGATTTGCACTATTTACAAGATTTTGTTGAAGTGGATTGTTAACTTTTTGAGATTTGATGCGTCTTTAAAGATGAAACGGCAAAATGTCACCGTTATGTAACGGAAAAGACGGCGTTAGGATGGAATATTAATCACTTCTTAATCGCGCAAATAGTATAATCTTGTCGTGGGAGATATGGTATGTTTGCCGGAAAGAAAAAGAGACATTCTGAAATAGTTGATGACGGACACGTTGAATACGGGTATCTGTCTGAGGATGAAAGGCGCGCGAAGATTGCCGCGCGCAAGAAATCCGTCAGACGGAGACGTTTGCGTGACTGGCGTGTTTTCACATGTTATCTGTTGCCGAGTTTTGTCGGTGTTATGGTGTTTTTCTTTATTCCGCTTTTGATGTTGCTGAAGACCTCGTTTCAGAAATCTGCTACGAATTCGGATTTCGTCGGGTTTGCGAATTATCAGAGGGTTCTGACAAACGATGCTTTTATTTCCGCTTCAAAGAATACGCTGACGTTCGCGCTGTGGACGGTGCCGTTGGCGGTTGTACTGTCGCTCCTTTTCGCGATATTGCTCAACAGCGGGTTGCCCGGAAAGAGCATATTCAGAAGTATTTTGCTGAATCCGATGATGGTGCCGGTAGCGTCCGTTGTTTTGATTTGGCAGGTGTTCTTCAGCTACAACGGTGTTATCAACGGATTCACCGGGTTGTTCGGCGCGGACAAGATTGACTGGCTTAAGTCGGATTACGCGCAGATTGTTGTTGTTATTTTGTTCCTGTGGAAGAATTTGGGGTACAACATGGTTTTGTTTTTGGCGGCGCTAAATAATATCCCGCAGGAGATTCTGGAGTCGGCCGAGATGGACGGCGCGGGGCCTTTGAAGAGGTTTTTCGCGATTAAGATGCATTACTTAAATTCGACGCTCTTCTTCGTGGCGATTATGTCGCTTATAAATTCGTTTAAGATTTTCCGTGAGGTTTATCTGCTCACGGGTGATTATCCGTACGACAGTCTGTATATGCTGCAGCATTTCATGAACAACGCGTTCACACATCTGGATTACAGCAAGCTGTCGTCGGGCGCGATTGTTATGTGTATCGTGATGATTATTATTGTCGGCGGCCTGTTCTGGGCCGAGTCGAAATTCGATGAGGATATAGAGGAATAAAGATGGACGAGATTACGAGAGCACAGAGACGCAAAGACGCGACACTTGCGAGACGGAATGTTTATATTGAGACCGAACATCCGGCGTCCTTCTTTGAGCAGATGAATGTTTTCGAGCGTGAGACATTCATAAAGAGATCGAGGGCGATAAGCGCGGCGAACCTTAGGAAACGCACAATCAAGAAAAATATTCTGACGGGTTTGGGGATTGCCGTGGCGGTAATTATATCCATCTTTGCGCTGATTCCGATTTTCTTCACGTTCCTCAATTCGTTCATGTCGACCGAGGAGATTGCGTCGAACTACGGCGTTGTGTTCCAGAGTATGTCCGGGTATTCGTCGGAGGGTGCGGTTTATATGTCGAAGACTCCCGTTCTGAAACTGATTCCGGAACAGGTTACGTTTAAGCAGTATACGACGCTTCTGTTCATGAATCCGACGTATCTTTTCAAATACTGGAATTCGATTATTCTGACGGTGCCGATTGTGGGCGGACAGTTAATAGTTGCGTGCCTGGCGTCGTACAGTTTTGCGAGATACAGAAGAAAGAGACGCGAGGTTTTGTTCTTCTCGTACATTATTTTGATGCTGATGCCGTTCCAGGTAACGCTCGTTCCGAACTATGTCGTTGCGGAGAAACTCAATATTCTTGATACGTATTGGTCGATTATTCTGCCGGGTATTTTCTCGACGTTTGCGATTTTCCTTCTGACCAAATACATGAGGCAGATTCCGGTGGGGTACATAGAGGCGGCGACGCTGGACGGCGCGTCGGAGTTTCAGATATTTACCAAGATAGCGCTGCCTTTGTGCAAGAACGCGATTTTCGCGCTGGTTATATTGTTGTTCATAGATTACTGGAACATGGTCGAGCAGCCTTTGGTTATGCTTACAAATGCGGATTTGCAGCCGTTGTCGGTTTTCCTGTCGCAGATAAACGACAGCGAGATCGGCATCGCGTTCGCGGCCTCGTCAATATATATGATTCCGCCGCTTCTGATATTCCTCTGGGGCGAGGATTACCTCGTCGAGGGAATATCGAGATCGGGCGTAAAATAAGTCGAAGGAGAGGATGATAGAAATGGCTAAAAACACAGGAAAGAAACAGAAAAGAGTAATCAAGGCAATCGCGATTTTTGTCGCAGCCTTGGCGGTTCTGACGTTTTTCTCGAACACCATAATGAACATGACGATCCCGAAGGTCACGGCGAGTTATTCGTCCCGCGGAAATCTCTCGTACACCAACAGCGCGAGCGGAACGACCGTGATAGACAATGCTTCCGAAGTCAAAGGCATCGAGGGAAGAGTTGTTGAGGAGGTCAAGGTTGAGAATTACGATACGGTTAACAAGGGTGACACAATCGTGACCCTGAAGGCTCTGACCGATACGACTGAGCTCGACGACCTGAAAACTCAGCTGACCTCTCTGCAGCGTGAAGCCGAATACGAAGAGAGAACTCCGAGTGACAACGATTTGAGTAGCTATCAGTCCGCGGTAAAGACCGCGCAGCAGGCTCTGAACGAGGCCAACGATCAGTTGTCGCAGGCACAGGGCAAATCGTCCACGATATCCTCAGCACAGAAAACAATCGACGACAATTCTTCCAAGCAGGTTTCGCTCGAGGCATCCGTCGCATCTGCGTCCGACACCGTAGAGGAACTCAATCAGCAGATAGACGAACTCAAGGCTCAGATAGAAACTCTCGACACAAAAATTAACGTGTTCACAACCCTGGGCACGCCCACCCCGACGCCTACGCCCGAAGGTTACACGGCCCCGTCCGAAGAGGCTGAGGAGACTGAGGCCACAGAGGCAACGACCGGATCCGAAGAGTCCGGCACGGAAGAGTCCGCCGAGCCGACGGCAACGGCAACTCCAACGGCAACTCCTGCGCCCGACACCTCAGCGATAGACGAGTTGTGCGCACAGAAGGCCGACTGCGAGGAGCAGATAACCAAGCTCGAATCCCAGCTCGCCGAGGCGCAGTCGAGGCTCAATTCTCTCTCGGGAGACCTGGCCTCCGTCCAGTCTGCGATTGAGGAAGCACAGGCAAAAATAGACGCCACAAACGAGCTGCCGTCCGAGTCCGAAGCGAAGAGCGCAATCTCTGCCGCGCAGGACGAACTAAAGTCAGCAAAATCCGCTTTGGCCGACGCGAAAACAAATGCCGCGATTGCAGCGGACCAAAAACAGGACACAATAGAAGACAGACAAAAGCAGATGGACAAGCTCGAAAAACAGATAGCCGAACTTGAGGAAAAAACGGGTGTCACCGAGATCAAAGCACCGGCTGCGGGATACGTTTACAACCTGGCCGTTGCCGCAGGCGACGAACTGACCGATGCGGGCATCATAACGACCATCCTTCCCGAGGACAGGCAGGCTTCGGTTACATTCCAGTTCGCGGCAAGTTCGGCATCCAATCTTTATGTCGGACAGGAACTGACCGTTCAGGACAGTTACTGGATTGACTCCTGCACAATCGAGAAAATCAAGCCCAACGCTGACAACCCTCGTGAGACACGCGACATCGTCTGCAGTCTCGTGGCCGGTGACGGAATGCTCTGGCCGGGTGAGACCATCACGGTTATGGCAGACCGCGGCAACCAGAACTACGACACCATCGTCGCCGCAAGCGCGGTAAACGAAGACAACGCCGGTAAGTTTGTTTATGTCGTCGAAGGTTCTTCGACACCTCTGGGTGACAAATATACAGTCAAGCGTGTCGACGTAACCGTTGAGGCAACCGACGGGTCGCTGACGGCTATTTCCGGTGAGAACCTTGAGTACGCAATGATAGTCACAAGATCCGAGGAACCTCTGACCGACGGCCAGCGCGTAAGGCTTGAAGATTACACAGGCTCATCGTCCGATTCGAACTGATAAGGTGGCATTATGAAATTCAAACGCGAAGTAAATAAAGTCGCCGGCAAGGTGTCGGAGGACACGAAGAAAAAAATTCTGAAGTTCGCTTTGTCCGTTCCGCTCTGGCTTTTGGTTCTCGGTGTTGCGGCAATAGCAACGGGCCTTATCAGAATTGCGATTCTGACGGGCAACCGGACCGACCAGTACATGGCGAAATACTGGGGACAGGGAAGTGCGACTTCGTACCGCCAGATGTCCGTTTTCGCAAAGGGGTCGAGATCTGCGGGCGAAACATCCCCGTTTACATATGTTGATGCGAACAGTTCTTTAAGATCCGCCGATGTCGTAATCATAAGGCAGGCGTTGCAGAACATCGTCGATTCGGGTAAACCCAAGTCGCAGACGGGCCTTGACACGGACGGGTCGCCGAACGGCTGGGAAGACTGCTATTCGACAACGTTGCAATCGACCCTGACCGATAAAGTTTACGACGGCACCACGGATGCCGAGGTCGTCGGTGTCGGCGGAAATTTCACGGCGTTCCATCCGTTTAAGTTTTTATCCGGCGGATTTTTGCCGACGACTGTGCAGGATTCCAATCAGATTGTTTTAAACGATGTCGCTGCCTGGAAATTCTACAGGTCCTACGATGTCGTCGGAAATCAGGTAACGCTTTTCGACGCAACGTTCACCGTAATCGGTGTTGTCAAAGAGCCCTCGGACAGTCTGGCGCAAAGCGCGGGCACGACTGATGCGAGATGCTACATCTATTTCCCGACGCTTGAAAACCTCGCTGTTTCCTCAACCGAGCCCTCGGGCGATGACACCGTAGCCGATGTTGATTCCGGCGGCGGGCAAGAGCAGGAAGACAGCGCGCTGGCGGTTCAGTGCTATGAAGCGATGCTGCCCGAGGTTGTGTCCGGCGTCGCTGTGTCGGATGTCAAGAATTCGCTTCCGAACTACAATGCGCTCGACCCGGGAGTTTATGTTTTAAGCAATACCGGAAGATTTACAATCCCGCGCGTTTGGACCTATATGCTTCCGATCGGCGCGATCGAGGCGGCGCAGGAAGGCTTCGAATTTCCGTACTGGGAGAAGGCCGCTCAACTGGCCGTCATGCACCTTTTTGTCTGCTACATTCTTGTTGCGGTCGGCATTGTTTTGCTCGTCGTCGGAGGCGCGGCGCTCATCCTCAAAACCCGCGGAAAAAAGAATAACGAAAGTGATGTTATAATAGATTATTCTTCTGAAAGCGAGGATTAATCTCATGGAATTTAATAAATCAGAGAAGTACGATGTTTTCGAGTGCTTCGCGCAACCCGCGCTGGTAACGGCGGGCGACATTTCCGACTACAACACCATGACCATCGGTTGGGGGGCTCTCGGCACCATCTGGGGCAAATCCGCCTGCACGGTCTATGTGAGGCTGTCGCGGTACACGCTCGAATTCATAGATAAGAATGAATACTTCACGGTTTCCTTTTTCGACGGATGCAAGAAGGATTTGGGGTACTTAGGCTCTCACTCGGGGCGTGACGGGGACAAGGTCGCGCAGACGGCACTGACTCCCATGGAGGTCCCGCACGGCGTGAGTTTTAAAGAGGCCAAAAAGACTTTGGTCGTTCGAAAACTTTACAGGCAGGAGATGGACCTTTCCGCAATTCCCGCAGATGACGTCGGGCGCTACTATTCGGGCGCCGATGAGGGCAATGTTCACGTAATGTTTATAGGCGAGGTTGAGGGAACAGTCTGACAATGGCACGCGAAAAATTCGGTTCACGCATAGGTTTTCTTTTGGTAAGCGCCGGGTGCGCAATCGGCATCGGCAACGTTTGGCGTTTCCCGTACGTAACGGGTGTCAACGGCGGCGCGATTTTTGTTTTGTTCTACATACTCTTCCTGTGCATTATGGGAATCCCGGTTATGACCATGGAATTCGCTGTGGGCCGCGCGGGCGCATCGAGCGCCGTAAATGCCTACAAAAATCTCGAAAAACCGGGCCAAAAGTGGCATATCCACGGCTACGTCTGCGTCCTCGGGTGCCTCATGCTCATGATGTACTACACCACCGTCTCCGGCTGGATGGCGGACTACTTTTATAAATTCGCCTCCGGATCTTTTGTATCGGGGATGAGCGGCGACGAGGTCGCGGACGTGTTCTCATCAATGCTCGCAAACCCTTCCGAGATGGTATTCTGGATGGCCCTCACCGTCGTTGTGGGTTTCCTTGTCGTAAGCTTTAAAATTCAGTCGGGGCTCGAGAAAGTCACCAAATGGATGATGGCCGCACTCCTTTTGTTGATTGTAATTCTCGCGGTTCGGTCGCTCACGCTGCCCGGCGCATCGGAGGGTATCAAATTCTATTTGCTGCCCGACATCGACGCGGCCAAAGAACAGGGACTTTGGAATGTCATCGCCGCCGCGATGAACCAGTCGTTCTTCACCTTAAGTCTCGGTGTCGGCGCGATGGAAATTTTCGGCAGTTACATCGACAAGTCGCGTGCATTGACGGGCGAGGCGGTCCGTATCGCAATCCTCGACACCTTTGTCGCGGTTGTCTCGGGCCTCATAATTTTCCCGGCGTGTTTTTCATACGACGTCGCCGTCGACAACGGCCCGTCGCTGATTTTTATCACTCTGCCGAACATTTTTGTCAATATGGCAGGCGGCAGACTCTGGGGCAGTCTGTTCTTCCTCTTCATGACCTTTGCGTCGTTCTCGACCGTAATCGCGGTATTCGAGAATCTTAATGCCTTCTGGATTGATAACTTCAATTTCTCGCGCAAAAAGTCTTCTCTTGTAAATTGCATAATTGTTTTTGTGACCGGCATTCCGTGCGCTTTGGGATACAGCATCTTAAAGAATGTACATCTGATAGGCGGCAGGGATATCCTCGACAGCGAGGACTTTATCGTAAGCAACATTTTGCTGCCCGTAGGGTCTTTGATATTCCTTCTGTTCTGCGTCACACGCTTCGGCTGGGGCTTTGACTCTTACATCGGAGAGTGCAACAGCGGCGAAGGGATTAAGATGCCCAAAGCCTTCAAATACTACTTCAAATTTGTTCTTCCGGTCCTGCTCCTTGTAATACTAATCACAGGGCTCGTTTGATATAATTTAAGAAAATTTTCCCGGAAGGGTTCGGCGCGATGTCCGTTTACTATACAGCGACCATTTTCATATCCGTTGCGGCGATGATTGTCATGGAGATCTGTGTTTTCTCCAATGACATGATGTCCAAGGACAACAAGAAACTTTTCGAGGCCCTGTTCTTCATGACAGCCCTCGCTTCGATGTGCGAATGGGGCGGCAACGCGATGCAGGGCACAATGCCGCAACTGCGCATCATGCACATCATCCTGAAGACGGTCGAACTCATGATTGTTCCGTTTATTCCTTTGTTCATAAGCCACGTTTTCACCCGCAGCAAAATTTTGAAAATCGCCATGGTTATTGCGATTTTCCACGCCGTTTTGGTCGTGCTGTCATCGTTTGCCGGCTTCATCTTCTATGTCGACTCGTTTAACACTTACTATCACGGATCGTTCTATGTCATCTACATAACCATGTATCTGGCCGCCTATGTAATCTGTCTTTATTCAGCCCTGAGTTATGTGCTGCGGTACCAGTACGGCGGGTCCGTGTTTGTTATCTCGATTTTTGTTTTCTTCTTCCTTGGCATGATTGCCACCATGGTCGTGGATGAGTTGCAGATAGACTTCATCGTCCTGTCCATCGCCGATGTCATGATTTACATCGTAAACTCCGAAGCCATCCAGCAAACCGACGCCCTGACGGGCCTTGTCAATCGCATGGGTTACGAGAGTTACATGCAGCAACAGCGCTCCCCCTGCGTGGTTCTGTTTTTCGATGTGGATGAGTTCAAGGGCATCAACGACACCTACGGCCATTCCTACGGCGACTTCTGTCTGCGCGAAATCTCCCGCGTCATCATGAAATGTTTCAAAGCAAAGGGCAAGTGTTTCCGCATCGGAGGTGACGAATTCTGCGTCATCTACAAAGGCACCTACGAAGAGGCTTCGGCCACTCTCGGGGACTTCGGAAAAGCAATGAAACAGGCCCGCACCAGAATCAAGGGAAAGTCCGAAAACATTCCTTCCGTCTCCGTCGGCTACGCCCGGTTCGACCCGCTCACCTCGAGCATGCAGGATGCTGTCAACGAAGCCGACGAGATGATGTACAAAGCAAAAAAAAGCCGCAAAGAAACCAAATAAAACAGATGTTAAAATCCTTGCGGTGCTTTATAATAACAACATAAAACATTAAGGAGGTCATTCCCATGGCTATTTTCGATCCCAAGCAGAAAACAATCGCAGGCTTTCAGAAATCAATCGACGAGAAGAAGCTTGCAATCAAAAAATATTACGACGAAATCGGTCGCCTTTACTACAGCCAGTACAAAGACATGAACGTCGACTGCACCCAGGACATCAACACACGTTGCGACTCGCTCACAACCCTCTACAACGAGATCGACGACCTCAACGTCAAAATCCTCCACGAGAAGGGCCTCAAGCTTTGCCCGAAGTGCAGAACCGAGAACAACTTAATCAACGCATTCTGTTTCAAGTGCGGCTCGCGTTTTGACGATCCCGATGCCGTAATCGACGAAGCGGCCATCTCCGGCGCAACACCCGCCGAAGCCGCTCCCGCAGCCGAAGCAGCAGTCGAAGAAGCAGCCGAAGCAGCAACAGAAGCAGTCGAAGAGGCTGTAACACCTGCAACGGAAGATGCTCCCGCAGAATAATCTGTCAATTGAACCAACCTAAAGGCCCGCAACCCGCGGGCCTTTTTGTTTGCTTTGATTTCCGCCGACATCACTACCTACCACAGGTCGGCATCTCGGTTGATTTATGTTCTTTCCACCGACATGTGAGCCGATGCCCGGTGCCGATTACGGTGTGTTCAGCGTTTTACATCGAGATGAAACCGGTCCACAGGTTTCAAGCCGGGTGTGACGGTATGGCCAACAGTTCCGCAATCAAAGAAACCCCGCCGGAGTCCGTCAAATGTTGGTGAAAATGTTATATACCGCGCAAGTGAAGATATGCTAATATTTTGATTAATATATTTACGAAAAGGGGGCCGACCTATGGCTAAGATCTTCGAGGAAGAATCCAGAACGTTCAGTGAGTACCTTTTAATCCCCAATTTGACAACGGAGGACAATACGCCGGATAAGGTCGATTTATCCGCTCCGATTTGCAGATATCGCAAAGGCGAGGAAGAATCCAAACTTAAAATCAATATCCCCATGGTGTCGGCCGTTATGCAGGCGGTATCCGACGACGGACTTGCGGTTGCCCTGGCGCGCTGCGGCGGTATGTCGTTCGTTTTCCAGTCCCAGTCGGTTGAGTCCCAGTGTGAGATGATCCGCAAGGTTAAGAAATACAAGGCCGGCATCGTTGCATCCGATTCCAACCTCTCTCCCGAGAATACATTGAAGGATGTCCTTGACCTGAGAGAAAAGAGCGGCCACGGCACCGCCGCCGTAACTGAGGACGGCACGGCGGAAGGCAAGTTGCTCGGTCTTGTTACCACAAGAGATTACCGTGTCAGCAGAATGGACCCCGACACAAAGGTTAAGGAGTTCATGACACCGATTGAGAAGTTGGTCACGGCTCCCGAGGGCACAACGCTCAAGGAAGCAAACGATATTATCTGGGACAACAAGATTAATCAGTTGCCTATTGTCGATAACGAAGGCAAACTGGTCGGACTTGTTTTCCGCAAGGACTACGAATTCCACAAGGCCAACCCGCATGAGTTGCTCGACTCCGAGAAAAAACTCATCGTCGGCGCGGGCATCAACACAAGAGACTATGAGGAAAGAGTTCCCGCATTGATTGAAGCGGGTGCCGACGCGCTCTGTCTCGACAGCTCCGACGGTTTCTCCGTCTGGCAGGAGAGAGCCCTCAAATGGGTTAAGAGCAACTACCCCGACGCAATTGTCGGTGCGGGCAATGTTGTCGATGCCGAAGGCTTCAGATTCCTGGCTGACTGCGGTGCCGATTTCATCAAGATTGGTATCGGCGGCGGATCCATCTGCATCACCCGTGAGCAGAAGGGTATCGGCTGCGGTCAGGCTTCCGCTGTTCTGGCGGTCGCAAAGGCAAGAGACGAATATTTCAAAGAGACGGGCGTTTACATCCCGCTTTGCTCCGACGGCGGTATCGTTCACGACTACCACATGACACTGGCACTTGCAATGGGTGCGGACTTCCTGATGCTCGGAAGATATTTCGCAAGATTCGACGAATCCCCGACGAGAAAACTTCTTGTCAACGGATCTTATGTTAAAGAATATTGGGGCGAGGGTTCCAACCGTGCGCGTAACTGGCAGCGCTACGACGACGGCGGTGCAGGCGGAAAGATGGCGTTCGAGGAAGGCGTCGATTCCTATGTTCCGTATGCGGGCTCTCTCAAGGACAACCTTGAGACCTCGCTTGCAAAGGTCAAGGCGACAATGTGCTCGTGCGGATCTTCGAGCATTGAAGAGTTGCAACAGAAGGCACGCCTTGTTGTCGTATCTTCGACTTCCATCGTTGAGGGCGGTGCGCACGATGTAATCCAGAAGGAAAACGACAGAACCGCAAGATAAAGCAAGATACAGCAAAATTTGCAATATCGTTTGTAAATAATTAAAATATGCAAGTTAATAAATGAAGAGGAGACGGCACCATGGCTGAAGAAAAGAAGAATGTCTTTACCAAGGAAGGTTACGAAGACCTGCAAAACGAGCTGGCTTACAGAAGAACCGAACTGAAATCCGAGATTTCGAGAAGACTCGAGGAAGCGCGCGCTCAGGGCGACTTGTCCGAGAACTCCGAGTACGACGACGCTAAGGACGCTCAGGCTAAGAACGAAGCGAGAATCCACGAGATCGAAGAGCTTCTGAAGAACTCCGTTGTTCAGGACGATTCCGAGATTTCGACCACGAAGGTCACAATCGGCTCGAAGGTTACCCTGCAGGATACCGCCACAAAGAACGAGTACGAATACACAATCGTCGGCCAGAGCGAGGTTGATTTCTTCAAGAACAGAATCTCCGAGGAGTCCCCCGTGGGTTCTGCCATCATGGGCAAGAAGAAGGGCTCAACCGTCACGGTTACAACACCCGGCGGCCAGAGCAAGTACAAAATCATCAAGATCGGCAAGTAATCCCACAAGGATGCTTACCGAACAAAAGCGCGGCATACGCGCTTTTTCTATACAAGGAGAAAACTTATGGGAAAGAACAAGTTTAAGCCCCAGACAGAGCCCCTGTCCGAGGAGGAAATTCAGGAGCAGACCAGGTTCCGTATCGCAAAGCTCGAAAACTTAAAAGAGCAGGGAGCGGACCCTTATGAGGAAATCACCTACGATGTAACTCACCACGCCAAAGACGTTATCGACGGTTACGAGGACCTCAAGGGCCAAACCGTCAGAGTCGCCGGGCGCCTGATGAGCAAGCGCGGCATGGGCAAGGTTTCCTTCTGCGACCTCTACGACCGCTCCGGAAAAATCCAGATTTTCACCAAAGTCGATGTTTTGGGCGACTCTTACGAGTCCTGGCAGAAACTTGACATCGGCGACGTCGTCGGCGTCGAAGGCGAGGTTTACTTAACCGAGAAGGGCGAGGTTTCCGTCTTAACCCACGGCTACAAACTCCTTGCGAAGTGCTTAATTCCCCTGCCTAACAAATACCAGGGCCTGAAGGACACCGAAATCAGATACAGAAAACGTTACCTCGATCTCATCGTCAACCCCGACGTAAAGGCGACGTTCGAAAAGCGTTCCGCCATAGTCTCCGAAGTCCGCCGCTTCATGGAGGACCGCGACTTTATGGAGGTTGAGACGCCTATTCTGAACACCATCGCGGGCGGCGCCACGGCAAGACCGTTCATCACGCACCACAACACCCTCGACATCGATATGTACCTAAGAATCGCACCCGAGCTTTATCTTAAGAGACTCATCGTCGGCGGCATGGAACGTGTTTACGAGATTGGAAGACTCTTCAGAAACGAAGGAATGGACCCGTCTCACAACCCCGAGTTCACCTCGATGGAATGCTATCAGGCATTCACCGACCTGCGCGGCATGATGGAGTTGACCGAGAACCTCATCGCTGCCTGCTCAAAGAAAGTCAACGGCACCACCAAAATCACATATCAGGACAAGGAAATCGACTTGACCCCGCCGTTTGCCCGCCTCACCATGATTGATGCCATCAAGCAGTTTTCGGGCGTTGATTTCAACACGATCAACACGGACGAAGAGGCCCGTGCCGCAGCGGCCGACAAAGGCCTTGAGTGCGACGAAAAATTCAGAAGGGGCGAGGTCATCAATCTCTTCTTCGAAGCGTTCGTCGAAGACAATCTGATTCAGCCGACCTTCATCTGCGACTACCCGGTCGAGATTTCGCCTCTCACCAAAAAGAAGAAGGACGATCCGAGGCTCACGGACAGGTTCGAGCTTTTTATCGACGGCAGAGAATACGCCAACGCATATTCCGAGCTGAACGACCCGTTCGATCAGCGCGAGCGTTTCGCGGATCAGCTCAAAAAGCGCGAAGCCGGCGACGACGAGGCCAATCTCATCGACGAGGACTTCTGCAACTCCCTCGAATACGGTATGCCCCCGACGGGCGGCATGGGCATCGGCATCGACCGCCTGGTCATGCTCCTGACCGACTCCGTTTCAATCAGAGACGTCCTGCTCTTCCCGACCATGCGTCCTCTCTAATCGTCAGGACTCATAAAGCTTCCGGCCAAAATCGTGGAAACTGCGTAAAATCAAGGATTATACGATTTTGTTACGATTCTTAAGTTTGGACGAACTGAAGAGGAACGATACGAATGGGAACCATTAATAGTGTGACTTGTTGCAACAAGACCTGCAGATATCATGCTGAATTGCGTGAAGGCTCCGGCGTGATTGTTTTTGCCCGTGAGAGAAGGCTTGAAGAGAAAATTAGAAATGGTGACATAGAAGGCGTGAATCCAAAAGCGGTGGAAATAATCCGGAATGCGCCTAAGTTGCCGTTTAAGGTGCAGACCGTCGGGATGTATCAGTGTGATGAATGCCGTGAGTTTTTAAATATTCGGGAACCCTATGTATTTGATTATGAAGAGTATAAAGAAGATGATTCGCGGTTTATTGTGGACGGTGTTTATTATTTGTTTCAGGAACCTGCTTGCCCTGTGTGCGCGTCCCGTGTCAGAATGATCGCAAATATCAGATCGTCAAAAGTTAAATGCCCTAAATGCGGAGATGAATTATCTTGTGTGAGCGGTTATTATGATTGATTTGAGGCTATGTGGCGACAACACTTCCGGGAGGTTTTGTTTCAGTGTTAATGCGGGTCAGATATATCAGTGAAACGAATACACCGTCTCTGATTCAAAATAAGGTGTATCCGGTTATCTCTGTCGAAAATGGGCAGTATCGAATTTTAGGCGAAATGGGAGAAGACTGCCTGTTTCCGCCGGAGGCATTTCAAGCGGAGGTGTCCGGAGAACCGTTGTTTGAGCAGGTCGTTTATGTTTGTATGGATGCGGCGGATACAACGGATTACGGTAAGTTGTCTGACGGATCATGTATTTTCCTTTGCGGTGCGCCGGACGATGAGAATACGAAGGAAATTGCCCGTAAACTGATGACGGCAGGTTGTCGGGAATTCTTTTTCATCGGAGAATATTCGAATTCATGGGAATGGGCGTTTGACGGAGTCGCAGCGGATGAATTCGAGGACGAAGGGACCGATTTCGATGACATCATTATAACGATAAATGTGGATAAAGAGGAGGATGAGCCGGCCGAAAGTATAGCGTGTACGCTGTGCTGGAATTCAAGAAGGGACAGGGTATTTTTCTTTTATCGGAGTGAGGATACGGCTGACTGCCATTACCTGGCAGCAGAAATATACAAAAACCAGATAGCGGGGCGAATTGATTAAGTCAGGGCACGAATTAAAAATGGATACTACCGTCGCGCGAAAACATAAAGGGTTTACAGGCAATCAATTGAAGTTGATTGCCATCATTGCGATGACAGTCGACCATTTAACGTGGCTGCTGTTCCCGGGGCTTGATACAACGTGGTATGTGTACGCACTTCATATTGTAGGACGCCTGACCGCGCCGATTATGTGGTTCTTCATTGCCGAGGGTTACCATTACACACATGATGTAAAGAAATACGCGATGCGGCTTTTCGTGTTCGCGGTGATATCGCATTTCGCGTACGATTTTGCGTTCGGAATTCCGTTCCTGCCGCTGTCGACCGGAGTGTTCAATCAGACGAGCGTCATGTGGTCTCTTGCGTGGGCCGTTGTGCTGCTTTGGATTTGCACGAACGAGAAAATCAAAACGTGGATTAAGTGGGTGGCGATTGTCGCAATCTGTCTTATAACTTTCCCGGCGGACTGGTCATCGATTGCCGTGATGGCTCCGTTTTTCTTATACACTCACCGAGGCAATTTCAAATTGCAGGCGCGAACCATCGTGTTCTGGTCGTTCATTTACGCGGCGGTTTATTTCATTTTCTTAGACAAACCCTACGGTGTGCTTCAGATGTTTACGTTCCTGACTATCCCGCTTTTGTATCACTACAACGGACAGCGCGGTTCGTGGAAGGGAATGAAGTGGTTCTTTTACATCTACTATCCTGCGCACCTGATTGTTGTCGGAATACTGAGACTCTTACTGCACGGTGATATATCACTGATATTCTGAGAACGGCCAATGTTGCAGATTCGGTTGCAGAATTTTGTTTAAATCTGCAACACCAAATGCAACCGGGGCCGCGGGACGATATGTTGAATGGTAAAATAAGCAAAAATCGGAGGTATGGATATGTTGTTTGTGTGTTATGAGAAATGCTCAACCTGTAAGAAGGCGGCAAAGTGGCTCGATGAGCGCGGCGTTAACTATGAGGTGAGGGATATTAAGGGTGACAATCCCACAGAGGCGGAATTGAGGAAGTGGCATAAGACAAGCGGGCTGCCGCTTCGGAGATTTTTCAACACGAGCGGAATGCTTTACCGGGAGATGAATCTGTCGGCAAAGTTGCCTGAAATGAGTGAGGACGAGCAGTTTAAATTGCTGAGTTCGGACGGGATGCTGGTCAAACGCCCGATTCTGGTGGGTGATGGATTTGTGCTTGTCGGATTTAAGGAAAAAGAGTGGGAACAACACTTATGATGTATGTGATCGGCGACACGCACGGAGATATCGAAAGATACAAAAGAATCGTCGCGCCCAGGGTGCGTGCGGGCGATATCGTTTTGCATGTCGGGGATTTCGGATTCTGGGATGAGGAGATTCACGGGAAGTTTTTGGATGAGGTTGAAGAGGCCGGATACACCCTGGCTTTTGTCGACGGCAACCATGAGAACTATCCGAAGATGGAAGCGCTTCCGGACCAACAACTTTGGGGCGGTGTTGTAGGGGTTTTGAGACCCCATATCGTGAGACTTAAAAGAGGCGAGGTTTATGCTGTTGAGGGCAGGACCGTTTTCGCGATGGGCGGGGCAATGAGTCAGGATCGGTATATGAGAAGAGAGGGCGAGTCCTGGTTCCCGCAGGAGATTCCCGGGGATGAGGATTGCAGGCATGCCGAGGAGAGCCTGAATAAGGTTGAGCGCAAGGTCGATTGTGTGCTGACGCATGCCGCGCCGATTGAGACGTTTGAGTATATGGTGAGGCGCGGGGTTATGGACGGGCGGCCGCAGCAGGAGGAGTTCGCGTTTTTGAATTATTTGCAGTATGTGTGCGATACGGTTGAGTATGGGAAGTGGTTTTTCGGGCATTACCATGTGGATATGGAGTTGTGGCGCGGGCAGACGGCGGTTTTGGATGAGGTCATTTCTTTGGACTGAGTGTATCGGTTTTTAGGCATTGTGGGTTATAATATCAGGAGTGATGTAAAGTCGCTCCTATTTTAATTAAGAGGAATTTTGTATGAAGGTTGTTTTACTTGCCGGCGGTTTCGGAACGAGATTTGCCGAGGAGTCGGAACTGAGGCCGAAGCCGATGATCGAGGTCGGCGGGATGCCGATACTCTGGCACATCATGAAGGAATATTCCGTGTATGGGTTTAACGATTTCGTTATTTGTGCCGGGTACAAGCAGCAGAAGATCAAAGAGTGGTTCGCCAATTATTTTCTCTATACTTCGGATATCACGTTCGACCTGTCGAAGGGCAACGAGATTACGGTGCATAACCAGATGTCCGAGCCGTGGAGAGTCACGGTAGTCGATACAGGCCTGCACACGATGACCGGGGGCAGAATCAAGAGAATACAGAATTATATAGGCGACGAGACGTTCATGATGACCTACGGCGACGGAGTGTGCGACGTTGACATCAGTGAGCTCGTGAAATTCCACAGGGAGCACGGCAAGATTGCGACGCTCACTGCGGTTAAGCAGAGCCAGGACAAGGGAATCCTCGACATCGGCGGCGATAATGCCGTGCATTCGTTCAGAGAGAAGAGCAGCGGCGACTCGGCACCGATCAATGCCGGGTACATGGTCCTCGAGCCTGCGATTTTTGATTACATCGAGGGCGACGACACGGTGTTCGAGAGAGGCCCGATGGAGAAGGTTGCCGAAGAAGGGCAGCTCATGAGTTACATGCACAACGGCTTCTGGCAGTGCATGGATTCGAAGCGCGAGCAGATCATTCTCGAGAAATTGTGGGACAGCGGGGAAGCACCATGGAAAAAATGGAACTGACGAATTTGGAAGAATTCTACAAGGGCAAGCGCGTGCTCGTCACCGGCCATACCGGTTTCAAGGGCACATGGCTCATGCATATCTTAAATTTGTGGGGAGCAAAGGTCACGGGTGTAGCGCTCAAGCCCTCGACCACACCCAATCTTTTTGACCTCTCGAAAACAGAAGACATCTGCGACAGCAGAATCTGCGACATAAGAAATCTCGGGGAACTGCAATCCATATTCAGTGAAGTGCAGCCTGAGATTGTTTTCCATTTGGCGGCCCAGCCCATCGTGCGCGAGAGTTACAAAGAACCCGTCTACACATATGAGACCAATGTAATGGGCACGGTCAATCTGATGGAGTGCGTAAGGCAAACGCCGTCGGTTATAAGCGTCGTCAACATCACGACCGACAAGGTTTATCTGAATGTTGAGCGTGAGGAGGGATACAGGGAAGACGAGCCTTTGGACGGATACGATCCGTATTCGAATTCGAAGAGTTGCTCCGAACTTGTGACTCACAGTTATGTGAAGTCTTTCTTCTCGGACGGAAAGCGCGACTGCGCGATATCGACCGCGCGCGCGGGCAATGTTATCGGAGGCGGGGATTTCTCGCCCGACAGAATAATTCCCGATTGCGTGCGGGCGGCGTTATCGGGCGATAAGATTTATATCAGAAATCCGGAATCGGTGAGACCCTATCAGCATGTGTTGGAGCCGTTGTTCTCGTACCTGACGATTGCCTGCGAGCAGGCCCGCGACAAACATAAAGCATCGGCGTATAATATCGGACCGGACGACCGCGACACGGTGACAACGGGGGAACTCGTTAAAATTTTCTGCGACTGCTGGGGCGCGGGAGTAGAGTACGAAATAAGACGACAGGAAGGCGCGCCGCATGAGGCGAAATACCTGCGTTTGAACTGCGGCAAGATAAAGGATACCTTCGGTATCGTGCCGGTTTGGAACATTCAAAAGGCTGTGTCCGAGACGGCCCAATTTACAAAGGTTTATAAAGACGGCGGCGACATCAAAGCCGAGATGGAAAGAGAAATAAAAGAATACACGGAGGACTTTCTAAAATGACAGAATCCGAAGCAAGACAACAGATAAAAGATTTGGTTGCGAAATACGCCAAAGAGTTTAAGATGAACAAAAAAGAGTTTGAGCCCGGCGACAGAATTTCGTACGCGGGAAGGGTTTTCGACGAGAACGAAATGCTCGCGGCAACCGATGCGGTTCTGGACTTTTGGCTGACCACCGGAAGATTCGCCGAGCAATTTGAGAAGGACTTTGCAAAATACCTGGGTGTCAAGTACGCGCGTCTCGTAAACAGCGGATCTTCGGCCAACCTGATTGCTTTTTCCGTTTTGACGGCACCCGAACTGGGCGAGCGAAGAATTCGCCGCGGCGACGAAGTCATCACGGTGGCCGCAGGGTTCCCCACGACCGTCAATCCGATATTGCAGTACGGTGCGGTGCCCGTTTTCGTGGACGTTACGATTCCGCAGTACAACATCGATGTAACCAAACTTGAAGGGGCGCTGTCGGATAAGACCAAGGCCGTTATGGCAGCGCACACTCTGGGCAATCCCTTCGATTTGAAGGCCGTCCGGGAGTTTTGCGACAAGCACAACCTCTGGCTCATCGAAGACAACTGCGATGCGCTGGGGTCCGAATTTACAATCGACGGGGAGACCAAACCCACCGGTACGTGGGGCGATATCGGAACGTCGAGTTTCTATCCGCCGCACCATCTGACGATGGGCGAGGGCGGAGCCGTTTACACGGACGACCCGCTTCTCAACAGACTTATTCTGTCCTACCGCGACTGGGGACGCGACTGCATCTGCCCGTCCGGCCACGACAATTTCTGCGGCCACAGATTCGACGGACAGTTTGGGCAGTTGCCCGCCGGGTATGACCACAAATATGTCTACAGTCACTTCGGCTACAACCTCAAGGTTACCGATATGCAGGCGGCAATCGGCTGCGAACAGCTGAAGAAGTTCCCGGGCTTTGCGCAGAAGCGCCGCGAGAACTGGCAGTACCTCAAAGAGAAATTGAGTGGCACGGAAGACTGCCTGATCCTGCCCGAAGCCTGCCCCGGGTCCAACCCTTGCTGGTTCGGATTCATGGTGACGGTAAAGCCCGGTTGCGGCAAATCGAGAAATGAGATAACCCGCGCTCTTGAGGAGAAGAACATACAGACACGTCTTCTGTTTTCGGGAAATATTATCAGGCACCCCTGCTTTGACGACATCCGCGGAACGGGTGCGTACAGGGTCGCAGGGTCCCTTGAGAACACCGACTTTATCATGAACAACAGTTTTTGGGTGGGCGTCTACCCGGGCATGACCCATGAGATGCTCGATTACATGGCCGAAAGCCTGAAGGGCGCGCTTTAACGGAGGACTCAGATGAAAAAAATCAGTGTCATGATCCCCTGCTACAACGAAGAGGAAAATGTCATCCCGATGTCGGAGGCCGTGACCGCTCTCTTTGAGAATCAGCTGTCTTCCTACGACTACGAGATACTCTTCATCGACAACGATTCGACCGACTTAACGCGCCCGAAGCTGCGCCAGATCTGCGCGAAAAACAAGCACATCAAGGCCATCTTCAACGTTAAGAATTTCGGGCAGTTTAACTCGCCGTTCTATGGAATGCTGCAGACCTCGGGCGACTGCGTCATCTGCCTCTGCTGCGATTTCCAGGACCCTGTCGAGCTGATTCCGACCTTCATAAAAGAATGGGAAAACGGCTACAAAATCGTCTGCGGTATCAAAACATCCTCGAAGGAAAATCCCGTAATGCGTTTCCTTCGCACCTGCTACTACAAAACCATCAAGAAGATGAGCTCAATCGAACAGATCGAGCACTTCACGGGCTTCGGCCTCTACGACCGCTCCTTCATCGAAGTCCTGAGAGATTTAAAGGACCCCACGCCGTTCCTGCGCGGCATCGTCGCGGAATTGGGCTTCCGCCGCAAGGACGTAGAATACGAGCAGCAGCGCCGCAAAGCGGGCAAGACCCACAACAACTGGTACACCTTATACGATGCGGCGATGCTGTCCTTCACCTCATACACGAAGGCCGGCCTTAGAATCGCCACCATCGGCGGCTTCATAATGTCCGCGGCCTCCATAATCGTCGCCCTCGTATACTTCATCCTAAAACTCATCTACTGGGACCGCTTCACCGCAGGTATGGCCCCCATCCTGATCGGTGTTTTCGTCATGGGCTCGCTCGAGTTGTTCTTCATCGGACTCCTCGGCGAGTACGTGCTTTCCATCAACCAGCGCCTCATGAACCGTCCCCTCGTAGTGGAAGAGGAACGTATAAATTTCGATGAATAAATCCGACGAATTCTTACGCAAAATCTGCGCACCCTTCTTCAGACTCATCCATAAGGACTTAAGCGAAGAAGAGTGGACCTCGTTTCTGCAGTTCATAAAATTCTGCCTCGTGGGCGTGTCAAACACCCTCATCTCCTACGCGCTCTACACCGCGACCGTTTTCGTCCTCACACCCTTAAACTTCAAATACGACTACGTCGTCGCAAACCTCATCTCCTTTATCCTCTCCGTCCTCTGGTCCTTCTATTGGAACAACAGATACGTCTTCACCATAGACGAAAACTCCGAGCGCTCCATCGGAAAAGCCCTCATCAAAACCTACATCTCATATTCCTTCTCAGGAATCCTCCTGACAAACATCCTCTCGTGGCTGTGGATCGACGTCCTTGGCATCAACAAATACATAGCCCCCCTCATCAACCTCATCGTCTCGGTCCCCTTAAACTTCATCCTCAACAAATTCTGGGCCTTCAAATCCGACAAAAAACAACAGACAGAAGAACAAAAAGAAGACCGTTCTCCGTCCTGACGCTCGAAAACAGTTCTACTCCAAAAAGCAAAAAAATAAGATTGACAAACCACAAACATGAGATTAAATTAGAGCAAATGAATGTAAAAACGATAAAAACACATGCGAATACTAAAGGGGTACAAAATGCTGCTGACATACAAACAATGTATGGAGAAATACCACACGGACTATAAATTGAAACAGGCCCTGGCGCGCGGAGAACTCTTTCAACTTGAAAAAGGAATCTACTCCGACAAACCCTACGCCTCCGATTTGGCCATCGTAACAACGAAATACCCGGACGCAATCCTAACCATGGATACGGCGTTCTACTACCACGGTCTGACGGATGTGATACCGGACAAATACCACATTGCCACATCCCAATCCGCAAGACATCTAAGAGACCCGAGAATCTCACAGATGTTCATCCCCGACTTAATCCTCGATTGCGGTGTTGTGGAAATGGAAAGGCGCGACGCGCATTTCCTCATCTACGACAGGGAACGCATGTTAATTGAATTGCTTCGTTTCAAAAACAAACTTCCCTACGACTACTACAAAGAAATTCTCAGAAACTACAGAGAAATAATCTACGACCTGGACATCGAACAAATCCAGGAATACGCCGCCGAATTCCCCAAAAGCAAAATGATCAGCGAAGCCTTGGACAGGGAAGTCTTTTAAACGAAGACAGATAAAAATAAGGGAGGTGCGACAGGGTGAATGAACCGACAAGAAAACCGCTGAATTTAAACGAACTCAGCAAAGAACAATTTATCGAAGAAATCGAAAAAGGTCTGGATGATATTAAAGAAGGCAGAATGTTTTCGGCCGATGAAGTTGATGCGGAATTGGATAAACTTATGCAAGAGAAGCCCCCCAAAAAAACATATGGAGATTAAGAGACAAAACAGTTGTAATTTTAAGAAAAACGGACAATAAAATATAACGAAATATAACGAATGAAATATAATAAAAGGGTCATACAAGACGAAAGGATAATTATATGGTTCTTCCGAACGAATTACTGTCGTTGATAAAACAAGGAGAAAGCCTTACAGTTGAATTTAAGAAATCAACGACGGACATTACAAAGGATGTATACAACACCGTCTGTGCGTTCTCAAACCGTGAGGGCGGCCATATCTTTATGGGCGTCGACGATGAAGGCAACATAACCGGCATCAGACCGGATTGTGTTTCGCGCATGAAGAAGGACTTTGTAACAACAATCAACAACAATCAAAAAATACATCCCGCGCTTTATCTGATACCGAAGGAATACGAATACGACGGAAAGACTATCCTTTACGTCTATGTTCCGGTCGGAGACACCGTATACCGTAACAACGGAAGAATATACGACCGTAGCAACGAATCCGACATAGACATAACAGACAGCAGCAGTATGGTTTTTCAGCTGTACGCAAGAAAGGAAAACGCGTATTTCGTAGACAAGGTCTATCCGTCGATGCCGATGAGCGCAATCCGCCACGATCTAATGGACCGCGCGAGAAGAATGACCAGAGTCAACGGAGAAAGACATCCCTGGTTTGACATGACAGACGAAGAAATGCTGAGAAGCTGCGGACTTATTTTAGAAGACCCTGATACCCACGAAGAAGGCCTGACGCTTGCCGCAATCCTTCTGTTCGGTACGGACAACAAAATAATTTCCGTTCTGCCGCAACACAAAACGGACGCGATATTCCGTGTTTACAATCTCGACCGTTACGACGACCGTGATGTCATAATAACCAACCTTATCGAAAGTTACGACAGACTTGTGGCCTTCGGAAAGAAGCATCTTAACGATCTCTTTGTACTGGACGGAACACAGCGTGTCAGCGCAAGAGACAAAATACTGCGTGAGATTTCCGCAAACCTTCTCATGCACAGGGATTTTTCCAGTGGATATGTTCCGAAGCTTCTGATTGAGCGCGACAAAATAGTCACCGAGAATGCCAATATCTCACACGGCTACGGAAATCTTGACCTGAACACATTCAAACCTCTTGCCAAAAATCCGGCCATATCCAAAGTGTTCAGGGAAATCGGCCTTGCCGACGAACTCGGCAGCGGTATGCGTAACAGCTACAAATATTCCGAAATGTATTCCGGCTCAGACCCCATCTTCACAGAGGGCGACATTTTCACGGTAACAATCCCCCTGATTGAGGCAGCGACCGGAACGGTTGGTCCTACAGAGCAAACAACAGATTTAACTACCCCAAAAGATGAAGGTACTACCAATAAAGAAGAAAGTACTACCAATAAAAAGGGCGACACTACCAATAAAACTACCAATAAAGAGGAAAACACTACCAATAAAGAAGAAAATACTACCAATAAAACTACCAATAAAACTACCAATAAAGAAGAAGGTACTACCAATAAAAAAAGTGACACTCATAAAGACTTAATTCTGAAACTTATAGAAGATAGCCCGGAAATAACTGTAGATGAGATTGCTGAACATGTAGGGATAAGTAGAAATGGTGTTCAGTATCACGTTAACAGAATGAAGAAAGACGGCGTGATTCACAGAGAAGGAGCTAAACGCGGTGGAAGATGGGTTGTCGATAAAAAGAAGAATTAGAAAAAGGATTTTATTTGTGAGATGCGGAGGAGGAACCTTTGCGGTATTGGCGCGGGGTGACGGAGAATTTGCGCATGAAGAGGCGGTTGAAGTAGGAGAGGTTTTCGAAGCCGCAGTCCGCGGCGATTGTTGTGATTGAGTCGCTCGAGGACAGCAGGAGGCGGGCCGCCATGGTGAGGCGGTAGTCGTTCAGGTACTCGATGAAGGACACGCCCATTGTGTTTTTGAACATTTTCATGAAGTGCGATTCTGACACGCCCGCGACGCGAGCGATGTCCTCGATTGTTATTTTGTTCGCGTAGTTGTTCTCGATGTGTTTTACGACGGTGCGCATTCGGTCGAGTTCGGGTGTGTGCTTCGGGCGCGCGGTTCCGATGCCCGAGGAGATGAGGGTGAAGAACAGATTAAACAACTGAGATTTTATCGCAAGCTCGTATCCGACCGGCCACGTTTTGCAGATCTCGTCGGCCGCATCGATGGCGCCGGCCACAGCAGAATATTGAGGATAGGACTTGTCCACAAGAGTGGGGATGGGATATTTGCCGTGCGACACGGGACTTATGTAGTCCGCGGTCGCGGAGTCGGGTATGCGCGATTTCAAGATATCGAGGTTGAAGATGATGTTTTCGTACTCGCATTTCCACGAGCCCGCCTGTTCGATTGAGTGTATACGCCCCGGGGTTACGATTACGATGCTGCCTTCCTTACAATAGTAGGATTCGAAATCCACCGTCACCTGAAGGCGGCCTTTTTTGACATAGATTATTTCCGCCTCATCGTGCCAGTGCGCGGGGACGGATGGAAAATCCAAAGGGATTGAGCAGGGGTAAGTAACGTACGGAAAGTTGGAATTTCCGTGCTGTTTGTCTTCGTGCAGGTTTTCGTACTCAAGAATATTCATGATAGGATTGTACTATTTTGCGACAGTAATATGCAAGACGCAAAACGAACGCAAAAGTATAATTCAACCAGACTCATAAATTTTCGGGAGGAAATCTCACATGGCACTTGTAAACGATAAATTAAACCAACTCTTCAATAAGGGAATCGAAGATTCCACAACTGAGGAAATCTACGAAGCGCTCCTTACAATCTGCAAGGAGAAGGCCGAGAGCAAGGTAAGTAATCAGGGCAAGAAAAAGCTCTACTACATCTCAGCCGAATTCCTCATCGGCAAACTTCTTTCGAACAACCTCATCAACTTGGGACTTTTCGATCGGGTCAAAGATGAATTAGCAAAAGCAGGCAAAGACATCACAGAGATTGAGGAATTCGAAGTCGAGCCGTCCCTCGGAAACGGCGGCTTGGGAAGACTTGCGGCATGCTTTTTGGACTCTATGGCAACCCTCGGCCTTAACGCGGACGGTGTCGGACTCTTATACCACATGGGACTTTTCAAACAGGTTTTTGAGGACAACCTTCAGAAGGAGACTCCCAACCCGTGGATCACGAAGGATTCGTGGCTTCAGAAAACAGACAAAACATACAATGTTTATTTCGGCGGCTTCGACGTTAAATCCGTTATGTACGACATCGACGTCACAGGTTACAACAACAGAACAACCAAGCTGCATCTTTTCGATATCGAGACCGTGAACGAACAGATTACAAACGACGATTCAATCGAGTTCGACAAGGAAGCGATTGAGGAGAACCTGACGCTCTTCCTGTACCCGGACGACTCCGACGACCAGGGAAGAATCCTGAGAGTTTATCAGCAATATTTCATGGTATCCAACGCGGCAAGACTTCTTATAGATGAGGCAATCGAGAGGGGCTCTAACCTCCACGACCTCGCCGACTACGCAACGGTGCAGATCAACGACACTCACCCGACGATGGTAATCCCGGAACTCATACGACTTTTGGGCGAGCACGGAATCAGAATCGACGAGGCAGTGGAAATCGTGCAGAACGTCTGCGCCTACACGAACCACACAATCCTGGCCGAAGCTCTCGAGAAGTGGCCCGAGGACTTCCTCGATGAAGCAGTCCCGCAGCTGATGCCCATAATCCGCGAACTCGACAACATCGTGCACGAGAGAACAAACGACGAGTCCACATACATAATCAGAAACGGCCTCGTTCACATGGCGCACATCGATATCCACTTCGGGTACTCGGTAAACGGCGTTGCTTACCTGCACACGGAAATCCTCAAGAACTCCGAGCTCAACAATTTCTACAGACTCTACCCTGAGAAATTCAACAACAAGACCAACGGCATAACCTTCAGAAGATGGCTCATCGCCTGCAATCCCGAGCTTGCAAAATTCATCACAGACAAAATCGGCGACGGCTGGATCAAGGACGCCACCGAGCTTGAGAAACTACAGCAGTTCGCCGACGACGAAGAAACATTAAAAGCACTCGTTGACATCAAGCACACAAAGAAGAAGCAGCTCGCGCAGTACCTCAAAGAGAAGCAGAACATCGACCTCGACACGCACTCCGTTTTCGACATCCAAATCAAGCGTCTCCACGAGTACAAGAGACAGCAGATGAATGCTCTCTACATAATCGACAAGTACTTTGAGATCAAGGAAGGTAAGAAGCCGGGCCGCCCCATAACAGCGATTTTCGGCGCGAAGGCCGCTCCCGCGTACACCATCGCAAAGGACATAATCCACTTGATCCTCTGCCTCCAGGAACTCATCAACAACGACCCGGAAGTATCCCCTTACCTTAAGGTCGTAATGGTCGAAAACTACAACGTAACCCTTGCGGAAAAACTGATTCCCGCCTGCGACATCAGCGAGCAGATTTCCCTCGCATCCAAGGAAGCCTCCGGCACATCCAACATGAAGTTCATGTTAAACGGCGCGGTAACCTTAGGTACCATCGACGGGGCTAACGTCGAGATTGCGGATTTCGTAGGCCCCGACAACATCTACACCTTCGGCGAGTCCTCGGACGAAGTAATCAAGGCATACGAAGACCGTTCTTACATCAGCAAAGACTGGTACGACAAAGACGCGAAAATCAAACGCGCGGTAGACTTCATCGTCAGCGATCAAGTCAAGAAAGTAGGCAACGAAGAATGCCTCACACGCCTCTACAACGAACTCTTAAACAAAGACTGGTTCATGACCTTCCCCGACTTCGAGGAATACAAAGAAACACGCGACAAGGCCATATCAGATTTCGAAAACAGAAAAGCCTGGGCCCGCAAGATGCTCATCAACATCAGCAAAGCCGGCTTCTTCTCCTCGGACCGCACCATCGAGCAGTACAACAACGACATCTGGCACCTGAACTAAACAAAAGCCTCCTTGCTATAATAAGCAGGGAGGCTTTTACAATGAAAAAACTAACGGCAATGATTTTAACAGCGGCCATGGCAATAACCGCAGCCGCATGCACAGAACAGAACCAACAAACAGACGAAACCACACAACAAGAGGACAGCCAAATGTTAGGAGTTGCAAACCCGCTGCACGATTCAAGCAAAGAAGAAATAAAAGAAACGGACCACGTTGACATGATGGTCCCCACGGAAGCGCAGGATGTCAAATGGTTCCGCCTTATAACCGGCGACCAAACCATCGATCAGGCAGACTTCACCTACAACGATATGGACTGCACCCTAAGAACCGCCATAACCCAAACAACGGACGAAGACATCAGCGGCATGTACTACGATTGGACAAACGACACAGAAGACGCCACACTCCGGGACGAAGAATACAACCACTACTTCTGGACCGACAACGGCGAAGGCAAAGTCGAATGGTACGAAAAACGCGACGACGGCACCTACCGCACAAACACCATCTCCGTCACCTCGGGCGCCGACCAATCGACCCTCGGCATGTTGCGCATGATGGTCATGATAACCGAAACCGAATAAAATTCAAAATTTTATAGATAGTTTACAGCGGTAATAACAATTTAAAATTTCAAAAAGTCGTCCACTCGAGTGACGATTAATTGAGGAAAATAAAAAGTGCACATTGACGAACAGAAAAATGCATGTTAACCTGCGGTATCCCAATCCTGATTGGGATAGGGCAATATAGGCTACCACATATGTATCAGGAGGAAACTCCGGAAAGGAGGTAGTTCTATGAACTGTACTGTCATAATTGACTGGAAGTTTGTTCTTGCCCTAGGCGCATTCGTTCTCGTTGTGAAGATGGATGCCCCTGCAGCTGAACGGTTATCAACACACGCTGTTGATGCCTGCAAGGCATATGCTATTGCTAGAATTAGCAATAGCTGATGCTTTGGCTATTATGAAGCATGTGATTTTCGGATTACATGCTTTTTCATTTATAAGGAGAGAACTATACATGGGCAATATACCGGAAAAGGGTGAAGCAAATATTTTATCTATGCAAAACAATATAGCAGATGGCCTCAGAAGTCTGGAATATATGGGAAATTGGTATGAAGAGTATCAAGTGTGGCGAGATGATTCAAAAAATCAGTTCGATGCCTTGCTGACAATCGAAAATCCGTTTAACCTTGAATGTGTTGGAAATCGAAATGAGTTCGATTTAACCAAAGAAGGTGATGTTAGGGATTTGGATATTATTCGTATGTCACTTTTCTTGTCAGAACACTTGAGAAAAATTACACTTCAAGTACTTGATGACGTAATAAATGAAAAAATGCGAGAGAAAAAGAAACGAAATATTGAGGATTATTTTGTTTTTTTAGATCAAATAATTAATGAACCTAAATTATCCGGATGCAATGTGACGCTAAAAGAACTTGCCGAGACACAAATGGTTTTATCCGGATCACGAATGGTAGATTTATATGTTTCTTTTTTCTGTCTCGAAGAAATCCTTAGAAAAAGTTCGATAGAATCATTATACCTTCTATATCATTACTGGAGAATTACCAAAACAAAGAAAGCATTGAAGACGCTTGTAGAGGCATTGGTAGATTATGTTCAGTCATATTATTATGAATTCGATAAGGATCCAGATATGCATTTATATGATTCTCTAGAGGGTTTGGTAATCGTAAAAAAATTGAAGGTCATTGAACACTGGCTTGAACTGATAGCGTATCACACGAATGGAATATTTGAAAAGTATAAAGATTTGAATTGGCTACATCCTGCAGACGAGTTGGCTGACGATATGATCGAAACCAACCAAATTTCATGGTTTGAAATGATGCAATATAAATGTAAATTTGAAAAAGACGATAAAGATACTGTGATAAAAAAAAGTGTTTGTAATCATGGGTATAAAATTTGGATTAAGTCAGCAGATGTAATGTATATTGTTTGCGACGTATTTCAGATCCTTTCTGATTTCTCTGAAGAAGAGTTAAAAAAACTGAACACAACAAAGAAAACGATGTTTGAACAGTATAATCACATGGAGGAAATACGTGACTATTATATGAGTAAAGTTTTTTCCCAGAGAGCATATTTTAAGCACGCAAGACAATATTACAATCCCAAATATATGCAAATGGCAGAGGATGATGCTGAGAAATATAGTAAGTCAATAGGAGACGTTATAGAGTATGTGGATGCAATTGAAGGTGAAGATATTGAAGGACTTTTACAAGCAAAGAAAAAATATTTAAATAGCGTTTCTGAATTTATTTCTGAAGACCATGAGAAGAAAATGGATATTCTTACGGGCCGAGTTGTTGAAAAGATAAAGGCAAATATACAGACTTCTTCTGTATATGATCAATTATACAATTCGGTTTCTAAAGATTTTATGGAATATGCAACAGCATTGCTACAGCATTCGCAGATACTGAGTTCGTTGGTTTCTGCTGAGTATTTGTACCGCCAGTATGTGGTGAATAGGAACCCTATAAAAAATTTTGACTACAGCTGCATCTCGGTTATGTATTACATGGCATTAGAAGATTTTGTAAATAAATTAGTTTATATTCCGTATAGTCAAAATGTTTTGATTAAATTTGAAAAAATTCAAGCCCATAATAGTAAATGGATAAAAAACGATTCTAAAAAATATGTTCCTTCGTTTAGGGCGTTTTGGGACAAAAAGCAAAACGGATTTAAGAAGTCATGTGAGATAGGTGTGCTTGGTCATTTGTTGGAGGGAATAGACCAAGAAACGGATTTTAAATCCTATGTCGCAATGATGTTTCCGGGAATAGATATCAACAAGATGAAACAATTCGGGACAAAGCTGAAAAATGTTGCCCCCCGAAGGAATGATGCGGCGCATGGAGGAAGATATTTGTCATACAATGATGCTTGTATGGATAAACAAGAAGTATATAATTCCGAAGCAAAAATTAGTAGAGGTTTGATATTGGAATTTATGGAAATATGTTTTGGATAAGGATATGCTGATCTTTTAGCCCGATGTTTAGTTGAACCGTCAACACCAATGATAACAAAAACCTCCGACAGCAAAAAAACACTTGACACAAAAAAATTCGATGGTATTCTGTAATACTCTCTAAACGACAGGAGGATAGAATATGAAACTCGCAGAAGCTTTACAGGAGAGATCGGATCTCAATACCAAAATCAGTGAACTCAAAGGGCGCCTTGAGAACAACGCGCTTGTCCAGGAAGGCGAAGAGCCCGCCGAGGACCCTGCGGCACTGCTCAAAGAACTGGACGCTGCAACGGCCAGGCTTACATACTTGATTTCGTGCATAAACAAAACAAACTGCCGGACGGTAGCAGACGGCAAAACCTTAACGGACATAATCGCGCAGAAGGATATCCTTTCCGTGAAGGTAAACATTTTGAGAAACCTGATTTCCGCTGCAAGCCGCCGCACAAACCGCTACGCGCAGACGGAGATTAAAATCCTCTCCACGGTAAATGTCAGAGACCTGCAGAAGCAGGCAGACGACATTTCTGCGGAAATCCGAAAACTCGATAACCTCCTCCAGGCATCCAACTGGAGCACAGACCTTATCGAAAACGGATAAGCCGAAAGAAAGCAAAAAGTCGGTAGCAAGTCAAGGCGAATGTCAGCCCTGCGGCAGGGTTAAATGCGGCGAAAAAAAGAGTTTGACAGCCCGTGAGCGAGGCCTTAGGACGAGAAGTCCGTTATCGTTACGCTCAGACAGCTTACAAACGCACCGTTACACACAATTGTTAACACCGGACATTGATTGACCTGCGAGGGTGGGCTCGGGGACTTTTAACCACACGCGAAAAGCGTAATACTGTCTTACACATATAGAAAATACAGTCGTTTTAAGATAAACATCGAAAACCATAATTTAGAAAGCACAACGAAAAATTTTACTTTGCGTGTCTTTTGTTATTACGGCTATGCGCAAGAATCATTGAAAGCGGTGGCTCTCAACATAGGAATGTTTAATTAATTCGAATGGCTCTGCTACGCGGATTGGGTGGCTCTGACTATCGTACTGTATGGCTCTCAAAACAGATAGGGTTTGCAGTCTATGAGATGCATTTTATGGAATTCTCGATTTTTGTGATAGATCCGGTTGCTTGAATTTCAAATTAACTCGTTTATTGAAGTTATAACATCATCTATTGATGCTTTTGATATTGGAATTCCGATAAGTAAAGTTTGGTTTTCACATTCATTCAGACTACTACGTATAGTCGTTGAATAGTATTTAAATTCTTTGAATGGATAAGCAATAATTGTTTTCTTTTGCTGTTCTTTACCAAAAGAAGAGTATGCTAGGATTTGATGAAAATCTTCTCTAAACGTATCGTGTAATTCCTTTGAGTTACTATCCCAATTGTACATATGAGATTTATATTTTGCATCGATGGTTATCTGTTCGCTATCCTTGATCATTACTAAATCTGGCTCCAAATATTTCATGGCCCATGCTGGTTTATATCCACTTATATTGTAATGGGGATTATTTATAACACGCGCGCCTTTTTTATACGCCAACAGTTTAAACAAATATTGTATATATTTCTCAAAGAATTTAGAGTAATCAATTCTCCATGCATAACGTGCATCTGATGAGTCATTAAGAATTAAATTTGCCAATTCTTTTAATTCTTTAATAATTACTGGGTCAGATGAGTGTATTTTTATGTGCTCTACTACACGCAATGCATTTTTATCAAACGTGCGTTCAAGCTGAGAGATTATACTAGCATAATGCCCGCGAAGTGATATTGGTGTTTTAGTTGATCCTAATTCTTTAATGGCAAGCATTAGAACATATTGCAGTGCGGTCCACTCGGGATGTTCTGTAGTAAGTTCATTGATTCTATTCGGATACTTTAGGGCACTATAAGGATTATAAAATTCCTTGGAGTATCGTGTCCAGTCAGTATTTCTTGGCCTTTTTTGTATGATGCACTTGTTTGAGAATTTTTGCCAATGAAAACGATATGCCTGCTCATATTTGTCAACATATTTTGCGCATTCGATGTATTTTGGAGGTGCCACAGCCATATCGGCTCCTATGGTCATGCTATCATTGAATTCTGGAGAAAAATCTTCATCCTTGAGAAGAGGTAATATGTCGTCGACGTCTTCACCATAGCGTCCCACTATCTTAAGATAACCACATACGAGTCCAGTTTTAGCAGAACGGAGTGGAACAACACCTGAGTATTTCGATGAATTTAGAACGAGTGAATAGTTAAAGCTGTCACCTACGCCTTGGGCCGTTACCCCAAGATATTCAAATGCTTTATCATTTAATCTTATGAACTTCTGAATATCATTTACATATGCTCGCTTATCACCGGATAAAAATTTTTTTAATTTATCTGCAGGTAAATTGCTGCTGCTTAACACTTGAATGGTTATATTGGTGTCGTCATTCATACAAATCAATTCCTAATTTATCATAAACATAGTCGCTGAATTCTGAAACAGCATTTTTTAAATACCCCTCATTAAAGTATTCTTTCATTAACGGCACTATTTCATATCTTAGACGATGCTTCCAGGCTTCTTCATTTTCAGCAATGAAATATGATTGACCTGGCTGAAGATTTAACTCCTCGCTTGTTGCATATCTAAAGAAAATCCTCGAAATGTTTTCAAATTCATCAGAAAAGAATATTTTTCCAGTTGCAGGATCGACAGTTATGGTATGGGGACGCAACGTAATCCATGCAAATCTACGTCTAAGTGCAAAATCTACAACTGCTAAGCTTCTATCAGCAGTGTTCATCGTAGCAATTACATATAAATTATCTGGAAGTTTAGAAATCTTGCGGTCTCCAATTTTTAGACTGTTGGCTCTCTCTTTTGCATCCTTTTCGAACAGATAAAAAACAGGCCCAAGAACATTTGAAAGGTTTGCTCTATTTATTTCATCAATGATAAGCAATGTGGGCTTTTTTTTCGCTTTCAGCATAGTCTATAGCCTCCATTAGAATTCCATAATGTTCTTCGTAAAGCAATGTGCTTCCCTGAGTTTTAGGGCGTATTCCATAAATAAAATCCGAATAGGTTGTTTCAGCATGAAACTGCTCAAAGAAGGTTTTGCCATTATCTTCATCAAAATAACGTTTGGCAATTTTATTAGAAGTCCATGTTTTTCCTGTGCCAGGAGCACCTTGAAGAACAATAAAACGTTCTTTAAGCAACTGTTTGTATATGTATTCTTCGGAGTAGTCATCTAACTCTCTTGATTTAGGGAGATGTTTACTAATTTCATCTCTTTCTTGTTTGTTTCTTGCGACTTGTCTGAACTCAGCATAAGTAGCAAGCCACTTCCATACAACCCGGAGTGCTTCATCTTCAGAGTCGAGTTTTACGATTTGACAAGCAATAAGAACTTTTGAATATTTTTTAATTACTTCTCTGAGATCCTCAATGCCATCCATATGATTAGTGATGGGCGAATTAGACTCAATATCAGAGAAATCAACTTTAAAAAATTGTTCACCTGTATATTTTGAGTCTCTTAAATTAGAAAACAATCTTCTTAGCCAAGGTAATGTAGCTACCGTATAATCTCTATTAAATCCTAATGAACCAACTACAAGAGCGATTACAAAATGTGAGCATTCCCTATTAGGAAAAATAACTAGGCTAAAATCGCTATAGGCTCCTGAGGGCTCTTCATCAGCACTTACCAAGCCAAAATAAGCGCCTTTCATAAATTCTGCTTCATCTTTAGGAAGATTTTTCCGCCATACAGCGTTTTTTTGTTTTCTTGGCAGAACTTCAAAGCAAAATCCAAATCCTTCACACTTGTTCTTCACTTCGGTACAAAAATTTTCAAGTTCCATGTAAAAATACCTCATCAAATAAAAAATCTAGTTTTATTCATATTGTTCCTTGATATTAAAATGACGCTTTACGTGGGCGGCGTTCTTTCAAAAAAATTCGTGAGTTTGACATCAAGGGCGTTAGCAATACTGTTTAATGTTGAGATGGAAACACTTTTTTCACAGCCTTCGGCCTCAAGCTTTGAGACGTAACTTAGACTTATTCCAGCCAATTCAGCAAGATCAGATTGTGTGAGCTTTCTGAGCTCGCGAAAATATTTTATATTACGGCCAATCGTTTTATATAATTCTGAATCGGAACTAAATTTCATAAAGAGTCCTATCTCATCATTTGAGAATATTTTCTCATACGCGTTATAATACGGATATTCACCTATAGTGAAAGCCGATGAGCCAGCACATTTACTTGACATACATAAGCGAATGGCTAATTTTGTATGAACTTGAACGTGTTGAGTGGCTTCTTGAAGATGTTGAAAACGTAGGGAAGATTAAGAACAGATAATAACCAGTGCGGTTTATAACTTTGGGCAAGTGGCATGTCCCGGACACTCAATTCCTGGGACAGAAGCGTAGTGGCAAACAAGAATTCCACTGAAGTCCATGCCTCGCCAATTGTGTTATTCCATATAGATGTTGTAACGGCAGCAATGTCGGCCGTATTCTGGACATTCCCATCGGTGTTCTCTGCGTGGGTGAACACGAATTCGGATGGCTTTGTCCAGACAGGAAGTTTCCGTTAAAGAAGCATTTTCTACAATAACGTTGTTGACATTTAAGAGGTCTTGCATAATATATCAATCGAAGTCGTCTGACGTTCTTTTTTATGTAAGAGCCAGGATGGCTTTTTAATGTTCAAATAAATTTCAGGCATCTGAAAACTGCCGCTCTGACACGACAGTTTAAGATGGATATTGGCTATATGGTTTCGAGAACGCTCTAGAAGCCCTAAATATTTCTCTGTTTGATAAGCATCAGCAAATTGCATAAAATCTTGAAAAGTGATATGTTAATTTTCTAAGGGATAGTATAATAATGAACAATATTCTTTTTTCAATTGTAGGAATATAGAGTGTTAATGGAATGCGAGGGACAATGAAAAATATAGAGGTTGTAGCAGCAATTGTATTTAGTGAGGGAAGAATATTTGCCACACAACGTGGGTACGGAGAATTTAGTGGGCTGTGGGAGTTTCCCGGTGGGAAGATTGAGTTCGGAGAGACACCGCAGCAGGCACTTGTTCGAGAGATTTCCGAAGAACTTGATATTGAGATTGAAGTAGGGACGTTGATTGAAACGGTGGAATACGACTATCCGGCATTTCATTTGAGCATGCATTGTTTTAAATGCGGTTTGGTGCCGGGGCAGGTTCCGTATTTACGTGAGCATTCTGCGGCGAAGTGGTTATCTTTATCTGAACTTGAAACAGTTGAGTGGCTTCCCGCGGATATTGAAGTCGTCAGAAAACTTAAAAATATCGGTTGCTAAGAATTGTTACCGCTTGTTGTTTGGTCGACGAGCATTTGGATAGATATAGTGAAAACAATGCTTTTGCATTGAAATAAAAACATGGAAAAAAGGAGGATTTCTTATGAAAGAAATTATCGGAAAATTCTGTTGTGACAACAGTAAAAGAAATGGGCTTCTGTTGGTAGACAGTCCGACCGGATCGGGAAAGACCCGCCATGCGTTGCATTTCGCATACGATTTTTGTATGGATAGTGCAAATGTTGGAAGAAAGGTGTTCTTTATTACCCCGCTTAAAAAGAACTTGCCGCTAGATGATTTACGAAAGATTTTTAGGGAGCATGGACATGAGGCTGAGTTTGAAGAGAAGGTTATGTTTGTCAATTCGAATTACGACACTTTGATAGAAGTGTTAAACGATGAAATTGAGGATCGGATTCCCGATGAAATAAAGAGTACTGCAGAATATAAAGCTCTTATGTCGAATTTGGACATATGCAGATTATTGCAGAAAAATAAGAACGGTCACGAAGAAGAACAGAAGGTGTTTGCTGCCAAGGTTAGAGAGAAAACCGAACCTGAATTTCGTCACATGGTTTTGAGAAAATTTTCGAAGTTATATCCAAACGTGAGTGAAAGATATAAGTTGATAAAAACAGACGAAAAATGGAAATGGATAGGTGAGCTGTATCCTTCTGTTTTCATTCGTGAAAAACAAATAGTTTTTATGAGCTTGCGTAAGTTCATTGCGCAAATTGCGACACCGCTTGAAGAATCGTATTCCTTAACTGATTCGTCTGTTTCGTATTTGGAGAACGGTGTTGTGATTATTGATGAATTTGATGCAACCAAAGATGTTATGCTCTCAGCAATCGTTGATGATGACCAATTTACAAAAATAGATTATGTAGAATTGTTTAATCAGATTGCCAGGACGCTGAAAGATAAGCGATTTTCTGCGATGTTGATGCAACCTTCCGAGAAACGCATGAGCGGCAAATACAGCGAACAATCACTTGTGTCTATCGTTGATAAATTAAGAGAGATGAGTGAAGGGATAATAAGCGATTACCATCTGGATTGTAATTATAAGGCTGTTGATACGGATGATCAGATCAGTAAAAGTTTTATCTTTCAGGATTACAAGTTCCATATAGTGCATAAAGACGACAAACCGTTTATAACGGTAAAGTTTGTGGAAGATGAAAACATCAATAAGATTGTGTTCTCAAATTCAAAAGAAAAATCCGGTAATAAAGAAAGTAGTTTGCGTTCATTGTTGGGGTCGCTTAACGGCTTCATCAGTTATTTCAAAACGGCAGTTACAATTCTGGCAGACAATTATTTGGAATGTAAGAGTGAAACTTCCGATGAAGTTAAAACAGAATTCACATTGGAACAGGCAGTGCGGACTGTGTTGTCGGAATTTTATATCAGCGATAACTACCTCAATTATCTTACGAATCAAATCATATTTAATAGACCCGGGAAAACCCGCAAGGACGAAGATGAATTGGATGAATCCGTTTATCAGAAGGGTTTTAGATATTTTGTTATTGAGAATGATAACAGACACGATACCATGTCAAAGATTTACATGTACTCGTTTGATAACAGTCCTGAAAAATTGCTCTTAAAAGTATGCACTGCAACGAAAGTGGTGGGAATATCTGCAACAGCAACGATACCTACGGTCATATCCAATTTTGATTTGAATTATATTAAGTCAAAGCTTGGAGACTCGTTTATAAAGTTGTCTGCTGAAGAACGCGGGAGATTGCAAGATTTATTTAATCAATCGATAAGTCATTACGGTGATGTAGAGATTAAAACTGAATTGCTTGGTTTAAGAGACCCAAACAGAGAATATGAAGATGTTATGTGGGAAGAAGTTTTTCAAACCAAAGACTATGCAAGATTTGTTTCAAACAAGCTGAACATGAGACATTCGGAGTATTACATAAAAGAGAGATACAGAAGAATTGCCTTGATTTTTTTAAGGTTTGTTCAACACGATGACATACAGTCTGCTTTATGCGTTATGAATATGCTTCCTGAATATAAAAAATATGGAATGGATTTAAATGTTATTGAAGAAGTTGCCGAACTCATTTGCCAGGATAATGGTATCGAATACAAAGATGAAATGATATATGTGCTTTCAGGCAAAGAATTTGATGCAAGGAAAATCAATTTGCTTGAAAGGTTGGAAAAAGGAGAAAAAGTATTTGTTATATCTGCTTATCAGACGGTTGGTGCGGGTCAAAACTTACAATACAAAATACCTGATTTCAAGAAGCATGATGTGGTGCGAATCAATGATTTTGAGGCCAGAGAAGAAAAGGATTTCGATGCTGTTTACCTCGATAAACCGACAAATGTTTTGGTTTATATGAAGCCTTCAGAAATAAGTGCCGAAAGTTTTGCGAAGCATCTGTTTCATATCGAATATCTACAGGAACGTGGTGAAATTTCCCCGAATGAAGCTCACAAAGAAGTGAAAAAGGCATTCCTGAAATATATTGGTGTCGATATCGGTAAAAATCAACAAGGTCCTATGTATAACAGCAATAGTTTCAGATATTCGGTAACACGCAATTTGATTCAAGCCGTTGGAAGAATTTGTCGAACCAATATGAAAAACAAAACAATCTATGTTTTTGGCGACAGTCAGATTCCGGATGTTATAGCAGGAGATATAGACAGTGAACTGATTTTAAATCCGGAATTTAAGGCGTTTTTATACAAATGTAAAAATTCCGGATGTAAACCCATTGAACATAAAGAAACAGAAAATATTGCCTCTTTACAATCGATGCGCGCTTCTCGTTCAATCTTGTCGATGATTAAATATGGCTGGGACGAGCCAAAGATGGAGTTTTGGAAAGCATTTCGAGATTTTGTTTTGCGTCATCCGACTGCAGCTTTAAAAGTGTTGGATACTGAGCCTCGAATGCGTCAATTTTTCATCAGAATGCTTCAGGAGACAAGTCGTTTTTACTATTCCCAAAACGATGATTTCAGAGAAATAAAAGTGTCTTTTACAAAAAGCAAAGATACTCCGTATTGTGTATCTGAAGAAGCCGCAAGACTTGGTATGTTGTTTATGATTCCGGGAGTTAGGGAATACTTTGAACAGAAAGAATATGCAACTTCATTTGAACCAAACGAATTTGCTATGTCTCCCGCAACATATCACAACATATATCTCGGTGCTCTGGGAGAGGTTGTCGGCAGATATATTTTTGAGAATCAGATGGAAGTGCCCTTGGAAGAGATAAACGATGTTGCTTGTTTTGAAAAATTTGATTTTAAGATTACGGGGCTTCCGGTGTATGTGGATTTTAAATATTGGAAGGAGTATTCAGACAAGGACAGAGCTGAAGAAATTGAGAAAATAATTCAGAAGATGGATCAAGTAAATTGTAAGGCGGTTATTATTGCAAACATAATAACAGAGTCGGATGAGTATGTTATTTCAAAAATTAACCGTGACGGTAAGACTATATACACTATACCGTTTCTCTATTCGATAGCAGATGAGGCAAAGATTAATTTGAAAGCATGTGAATTAATGAATAAGGTGGTGAAAGAATATGCAGATAAGAACCAATGAACTGTCGTATGAATTGAATAAGGATGCACTTTTTGGGAAATATACTATCTTAAAGTGCGAAACGACTGATAAGTACATTAAGTACGGTGCAAGAGTTTTGGACTGCCCTCAATTGGATAAAAGTGTTGAGGCGGTGAGATTTACAGGCGGTAGATCGTTTTATGTGTTGATGAACCAAAGAGTTGATGCGGTTCGCTCTTATAAAAAATTGATAGAGGATACCGAAGAGTGGAAATCTCTTACGGTGAGCGAAGTCAGAGCAAACGATGTCAGTGATGATGTGCTGCTTCAATTGTTAATCAATGCGGTCTATAACTACAATCCGGAACCGTTGAAATTCAGTAATCTCACCGGACATTTTTATATGGTGAACTATGGTCTGATTAAGAAAGGTAAGATTAAGGGCGTTGAGGAAATTAAAAAGATACCAACATTGGAGATTTCAATTACCAAAGATATGAGGCTTGCTCTCAATGTCAGAACATTTACATCAGAGTTATTAAAGACCAAGATTAAATTTACTCGAATGAAGTTCGAACAATATCCGAAGTATGTTCTTGATAATGGCGTGCTCAGACGAGAGGTCTTATCGGATAAAGACAAGAAATTGAGAAGATATATCTTACGTCAAGTTGAGGGCGAAAAGAGTAAAATTGCATTTCTTGATATCAGTAACTTGCCCACTTTTTACAAATCTAAAATGGGAATGTTGTTAAACTTGGTTGAAGCATTTAACAAGAAATACACTGGAATTGCAAAGATTGATTTTAAGATGCTTGATGTATCTTCGGCTATAAACCATAAGACCTCGGATAATAATTTTGAAAAAGAGATTATTGCGAAAAATTTGGCTGATACCAAATTCAGAATTATTGACGCGACAGGAGACGGGTCGGGAGAGGTGCTTGCTAATCAGATGATTGAAATATTTGAGAATAAATATAATCTTAAGTTGACTGTTGGCAAGAGGCTCACAAGTGATGCATATAACATAAGGATTATTCACAACAAGGATTATTATGCAGGTGTGGATGATGTTCATTCAACTTATGTGGATAAAGCAGTTCAGCATATAACTGTAGAAAATTATGTAGGTGTGGCAAAAACTGCTGTTGATGCCGTTATTTATGAGGTTATGATTAAAAAAGATCTGCTTGACGGAAAAATCAGTTTATATGATTGGACAAGGTTCGAATTTGATGGTGACATTAAGTTTGGTGTATGCCGCAAGGTTGGGGATATTACTAAATATTTCTTTATGTGCATCCATCCGGACGGTTCTTTTGAAATCAAAGAGCAGGAGAGCAATCTGTTTAAAAATGACGAATACAATCGTTTGGCTGATATATTCCTTGATATGTACAATCTGGGCAAACCGATTCGTGGAATCGTAGAAGATGACAAAGGACAGATTAATGTTATCCGCGATGATGAATACTTCACAATCCCCAATATTTGGAAGATAGAGAACGACCTTAAAAGCAATCATAAAATTCCGAGAGGAGATAAATTCAGAGACGAATATTTTTCATCTGTCAACGATATCAGATATGTGGATATGGGCGAATATGCTTTGTACTTTGTTGGTGTGATAGGGCATGGGATGAACAGAACGATTCGTAATGCTTCGCTGATAAGACGCGTTGAACCGTACGGCGGTTCTGAAATATTTTTTGAGAAGTTATTGCCGTTGATGAATGTGACCTTTGTAAGGAACGGGCAGTTGACGGTTGTGCCGTTCCCGTTTAAGTATCTGAATGAATATCTGAATTCTAATTTGTGAGCATAGTTGAAGTTGTTTGCGCCCGGCTCTGTTGTTTGACAGGGCCGGATTTTTTTGTGGCTCAAAACCAAATCAGCGTGTGGTGAATATTCCGTTTCTAAGAGCCATGTAATCCGATAAGCAGAGCCGCTCAATCCGAGTGACGGAGCCATTCGCTGATTGTTTCCCGGTTGGCAACGAATAAAGTTTTTTGTGAATTTTCAAAAAATTTAAATTTTTGCGGCGAAATTTTTTTGATTTTTGTGTCTGTGTGTGGACTGCGCATTTGGATTTGTGTGCCGAGATGCCCGAAAATGTTGGGCTTTCGGGCGTTTGGGGTGGTGGATTTTGAAAACTGAAAGGAATTTCCTCTTTCAAGGCATTATATAGGTACGGGGATCCCGTGCGGTCTTTGACAATTTAGTAGTTGTTTTGAAAGCCGATTTTATGTTGTGGGAGGTTTATTTATGACTGATTCAGAATTTGTTTAGTCTGCGGTGGCAAGTGACTTTTCGTCGTGCGGTGTTGTGTATGTGACAGGCTTGATCGACGACGTTGCGGCTGAGAGAGTCACGGCGCAGATCAGGGTGCCGGTGCGCACTTATGTTACAGGCAAGGCGGTTTCCTTCGCGGCACTTGTTTTCGCTGCAGGGGAGCGTGGCAAAAGGGCTGTTGCTCCGCATGCCACGGTGTGGCTCAGGCTTGATTTCTGTGCGACGCAGACAGACATGAAGATGGGTGCCGGCGAGGCAATCGCTTACGGTATAGCCGATTGCTGCGTGTAAGGGATAGGTTAAGGGGGGCGGCCCCGTCCGTGTGGGCGGGGCCACAAGCCCCGGGTTCTGATTTCTATTTTTTTAAGGAGGAATAACAATGAAAAACAAAACAGTTATTGAGACTGTATACGCCTTGGACGCTTTTCGCATAGAAAACGAATCGAACGAAGGTACTGCCGAAGACGGAGCATTGGCAGCGTTTGAGATTGCAGGTGAGCATTTGGAGCCTGATGATTACTTTGCGATAGTACATATGGATGTTCCGCGGGGCCTTACGTATGCGTCCGGGGTGGCTTCGGTTATTAACGCAATTTATGCGTATGCGCTCAACACTTACGAGCCTACAAGCGGCATCAGCGCAGCAATCCTCAGTGTGCGCATCAAAACAAAGAGTTTGGATATTTACAGGTTCAGTGAAATTGACAGGAACCTCAAAGATATTGCAAAGGCTTCCCGGGAACTTCAGGAATTAGGCACATTAAAGGACGGGATCGATTTTGCAATGAGGTATCTGCGCAGAAAACTGGATGCGTATGAGAGGCGGCTTCTCAGGGACATAATCGAATTCGAATTCGATGAAGAACGGACAGGAGGGATCTCCGACGGAGTTCTCTTTGTAAGGAACTGCTTTGAAAAGCTTTACAACCTCAAAGAGCATATCGGATGTTAAGGAGTTTATATGGAAGGGATTAAATCTGTTTTACAAACTTTTGCGGAGTTAAACGAGCTCCTCGGCCCTTTCGAAAAGCCCGACGACACGGCCGAGGCGGGCGTGGCTGCGGCCCTGAATATCGCGGGCATGAATCTGGATCCCGAGACATGCTTATTGCTCGAACATACGGCAGTCCCCAAAGGCGACACCTTTGCCGACGGCGTAAAGTCTGTCGCGTACAGCCTGATGTTGATTGCGGTAAACGCGGGGTACAAATTCGGAGGGCACGCGCAAAACTCCAATATTCAGACGCGCGACCTCTCGTCCCGCGATATCGAAGAGTTCCACGAGAAGACGCGTGTTCTTCTTAATACCGACAATCTGCATTCCGGCACTGCTGACGACGGCATCAGGGATGTCAAAGACATGGTATGGGGCGCCCTCGATGATTTCGAAAAGGCTTTATACAACGACATTCTCGATTTCTACAGGCCTGCCCTCGAGGGCACCGACTACTGGGCCGGCTACATGTTCGCCCGCTCTATGCTCGTCAAACTCGGCACATACAAATTTCTCATAGGCTGCTAACCGGATATCCGGACGGCAAATAAATTTACACCTTTTATATAAAAGGGGAAAGGTTAGGATCATGACAGACACAAAGAATTTATTAAAAGAATTAAAGGCAGAGAAAACTTCGGCCTTCTTCAAGACCATGCAGGACCTTGGGACTCTCATTGAGTTTCCTTGCAAGGATGGCAACGGCAGCGCTGCTGATGGCGCCTCAGCGGCAATGGACATTGCCCGCCAAAATCTCGACGGCTACACATGCTTTTGTCTGGCGCACACCAACATCCCTGTGGGGCAGACCTTCGAAGACGGCGTGAAGTCCGTTATGTATGGCCTTCTCATCGTGACCGTCAACACTGAAGGCAAGTCAGCGGTCCGTGCCAAAAACGAAAATATCAAAACACGAGACTACACTCCCGCTTTCGCCACCGTCCTCTCCGAGTTGACCAGGACCCTTGAAGCTCCGTCCGACATCAATTCAACAAGGTCGGCCAATAATGGCATCGATGATGTCATCGATATCGCCATTCTCCACCTCGACTCCTTCGAGTGGGACCTTTACAAGGACATGCTCGCCTTCTACAAAGACGATCTCCGCGGCCCCTCCTACTACGACGGCGTCAGATACGCCCGCGACGTCATGTCCCGCCTCTACGAAATCAAGCGCACCATCGGCTGCTAACCAATCTCCTCTCCAGATTTAGGGGCGCTCACGGCGTCCCTTTTTTATGTGTGTTTTCTAGCAATTCTTGCGTGCCTGAAAGCGCGGCTACACTACGCGTAGCAAAATTTCTCTCCTTGAATGAGGAGAGAAATAAATTCTTTTAAACCCATATAAATTTTTAATCGTTGTGTTTGTGGAGGAATGTTATGGCAAAAATTGAAGTTAATACTGATTATGAATTGTTGCAGATTATTCAGGATTTTACGAATCCCTGTGAAATATTCAGAGAAGCGATACAAAATTCATTTAATGCGGAAGCGAAGAATGTATATATTAAAGTATACAAGGATAAATCTGTTGGAGGTGGAGATCTTGTTATTGAAATACTTGACGATGGAAACGGCCTACCGAGTAATGAAGTGAAATATTTCTTTGACTTGGCAAATAGCACTAACATTGATTTTAGTACCTATAGACGTAAAGATAAAACGAAGTACGGATATAAGGGTCACGGAACGAAGATATATTTTAATTCAGATAATCTTGAGATTGTTTCAAAGGTTAAAGACAAATTAGCATGGAAGGCTGAGATGTCTCATGCTGTTGAGCAATTAAGGAGAGGAAATTCTCCGACATATACGGATCCTGTAGAAATTTCTAAGGATGATACAAAAAAAATATTTGAATCCTGGGATCATGGGATGTTTATCAGAATAACCGGGCATGCAAGTTTTAAAACGAAATATAACACAGAGGCTTTATTGCATATTGCATTAAGAGATTATTGTATGTGGTATACAGTAGCAGGAGCAGTTCGTGACTTTGATAAAAATGCGCCATACTTGTATTTATCCGGTTTGCAAATAGAAGACTTTGAACAAAATGTTGCCCCCAAAATTCGTCCTAAACTGAACTTTGAAAGTGTGAAACTTTGCGGAGATGAGAGTAAATATGAAAAAATAAAATTCGGGCATTATTTTCCGGAGAAACGAACAACAGACCAGCAAATGAAAAAGTTTGCAAATGATTTAGGTACGAAAGCAGATTATTACAAATTTTTCAGTAACATAATTATTGATGAAGATATAACTGAAGGATCAACAACCGCACATATTACAGTGTCTCTTGAAGGCAGTGAAACTCAACGGGCATATAATCCTTTGCTATCACAACGTGGTAAGAAAAAGACATCGAACACTTATACTTTTGCGGAGAGATATGGGCTGTGGGCTTGTGTTGGGGGTGTTCCTATCCAGAAAGTAGACGAATGGATTGTAGGTGGTCACGGCGTTGGGACATATACCTATTTACATGCATTTATAGATTGCGATGAATTTGATTTAACTGCAAACAGAGGATCAATAGATAATACAAATCCTGAAATCTTGAATGCCGTTGAGAACATAGTTGCTGACGTGTTTGAAAGATCGGTTATTCAAGAATCAATAGAAGAACGTAAATTTTACGAAAACATGGAAACTAAAATAACTAAAATTGAGGATGACGAGAAAAAACTAAAAGAGAGATTTGACGCAGCTTCAAAGAAAAAAGAAATAGAACTGCCTAATGGTAAAACTATTAAAGAACCCGGTGTGTTAAAAAAAAGAAGAGGATACAATGAATCGGAAACACTTATGGTGTTGGATAAAGTAATGTATGATTATCCGGACTTATTCCCTTTTACTTTGATGGATTACGATACTACATCCGGAATTGATTTTGTTATAAAGGATCAAAAAGGAGATGCTAAATACATAGAGTTAAAAGGTACTCTAAACAGACAAATGAACCATCCTATACCTTTGATGAAATACATTATTTGTTACGAGGTTGGTTTGAGTGACGGAGAACAAATAAAAGATGAACTTAATGATGTGGAATACACATTGAGAGTTAATAAAAATGATACATGGGGAAATCCTCGTGGAACCGGAACGTATGATGGAAAACCATATAAATCATTTTCGCTAAATTCCGATGGTGCGAATGCTGATAAAATACAAGTGTTCGAATTGAAATCGATTTTAACAGATGTGTTGGGCGCAAAGATTAACTAAAAGCTAAAAGATTTATAGACCGGTACGGTAAAAGGCCGTACCGGTTTTTTGAAATTATGGAATTTAGAATGCGCTTTTGCGCGGTTTATGTTTTCGAGTGTTCGTGTTAAATTAGTATGTGCTGGCATTCTTTTGTGCGTGCTGTAAATATGGATTTGAAGAAAGGATAAGTTGAGATGATTGTAATCAGAGATAATCCCCATGATGTAAGAACCATAATAATGGCGAGAAACTTTTCCGGTGAGGACATTGAAGGTGTCGAGGAGAAGTCGGTGGATATGGTTGCCAAGGATATTGTCGTGAGGCATGAGGCGGCCGCAGGTCAGCTGAAGTTCCGGCTTTTGACGAAGGATGAAAGTGTAAGAATTCTTTACAACATAGTGAAGGAAGATGCCGGGAAAACAGAGTTGATTCGTCCCCGCAGTCTGACGATGGCAACGGTTAGGGCTTTGTATGAAGATCTGAGTGAGATAAGACTTGGAAAGCATACCGATTTGCTTGAAAAGGATGCCGGAGTTGAGGGAAGTAAGATTTCCAAACTTTTGAAGATTATTGAGGAATATGAAAAATATCTGCGCGAGAACAAAATGTGGGACCGCCCGCTGGTTGTGAATGCTGCAGTTGAAATTTTGCGTGGGGGTGAGGCTGCGCCTGTTTCCGAGAAGTACGCATGTCTTGAGGAAACACGCGATAACATGACATACCGGGAGAAAGAGCTTATGTCTCTTGTGGCTCCGGATATGGAGATTTGGGAATATGACAAATCGGTTGATGCTGACACTGTTAAAGCGGAACTTTACACCTCGTACGGAAGAGTGAATGAAGTACAGAATATTGTGGAGACGATAGTCGACCGTAAATTGCCGCTTGGGGATGTGTGCGTTACCTACACTTCAGAGGAGTACGAGAATATTATTGAAGCGACTTTTGCGGCACAAAATATTCCTGTCAGGTTTGTGTCGAAAAGATCGTTTGCAGGGAACGATGTGATTGAGTTGTTCCTGTCCATCCTGGAGTGGGCGAGAGGAAATTATGAATACCGCCTGCTCAAGCCTGTTCTCAAGAATGAAGCGGTCGAGCGCCGAAAGAATTTTGTGGGAAGCGGGAAATATGATTTCGGCAATGAAATCGGCATTGGCTGGGGCCTTGGCGATTACGCAAAACTTTCCCAACTTTTGGATCCGGATAAGAGGGCGGCGCTTCTTGACAGAAAGGCAGAGTTTAATTCTTATTCGGGATTTAAATCAGGGAAGATAAGAGACGATGACAATAAGCAATGGGAATATTTTGGTGAATCCGTGCTGGCGCTTGCGGATGTTTTCGCCAAGGCTCAGTATGGTTCGACGGTTTGTGAACTTGCCGGTGCATCTGAAGTGCCTGCACGTGCAGCGTCGGTTGATGTGAGTGAACTTTACAACGGCATACTTGAGTGGATAGACAGTTTTGTGCACTTCAGGAAAGAAGGCGAGGAAACCGAGAAGAATAAGCGCGGCAACGAGATTGCGGGTTCGAACTGTTTACGTGACGAGAAAGCATACATGTCTTTTGCAGGACAGGCCTGTGATATGGCTGAGGCCTTTGACATCATGGAGGAGAGAATAACATCTCTTGCGGTGAGCGAAGGTGAAAATTCTGATGCTGTTACGGTATGCACATTCGGTACTTACGGAAGAGCATTCAGAAAATATCAGTTTATAGTCGGGATGAGTTTCGATTCGTTTGCCGAGAAATCGGTTGAGTCACCTTTCCTCGACGATGCGGAGAAAGAAAAGTATCTTGATGTAACGGCGGGTAAAATCAATTTGGCCAAAAATAAAGATTCCGAGAAGCGGGATTCTTTGAGACGATATGTTTGGTCGATGAAGGACACAAATCTTGTGGTGTCTGCACCCGTGTACGATACCGTGGAAGGCAGAGACCTGACACGTGATACGATGTTCGACGAGATTGCGGCTTGTTTTGGAATCGGTGAGGCTGATGTAAAGTCTATTGATGAGTATTTCAAGATAAGCAAGGGGAACTTCAAATTCGGCAGCGATACATTGCCTGCGGAAAAACAACTTGCGGATGATTTCATATATTCCCATGTAAAATTCTATAGTGAAAAAACGGAAGAAAATCCCAATCCTAGAATCAGCGAAAGTGTTGCCGACGACGGACACCGTATCGTTACTGTAAGACTTTCGCCGACAAGAATGGGAAGCCTTTTGAAATGCCCTTTAAGTTTCCTGTACGGTATTCAATACTATCCTGAAGACCCGAGGGGAATGGATTCTGTAATCTGGCTTAAGGCGAATGAGAAGGGAACTCTCTTCCATGGAACGATGGAAGAGTATTGCAACACATACCTTAAAGAAAGACACGGAGATATTTCGGCCTTCGATGCTGACAGTGAAGCTAAACTCAGGGAAATATTCGAGCAGAAGTTTGCTGTTGTAAAAGAATTTATTCCTACAGGAAGCCAATGGGCTATGAACCGTGAGAAAAATGAAAATTATGAGATTATCAAAAGTTATGCCGAATTTTTGCAAAATGAATTGAGTGCTTCGTCCAATAAGTGGATTGTCAAGGAATGCGAAAGAGCGTTTGAATTTGAATACGGGCCGTTTAACAAAGACGGAAAGCCGTACAAAGACGGTGACGGAGACGCACTTGTTATTAAGTTCGAGGGCTCACTTGACAGAATAGACGAGTACGAGGAAGACGGAAAGAGATATATCAGAATAATCGACTACAAGACGGGAAGACCTGCGCCTAAAAAGGTGACTGAATTTAATCTTTACAACCAGCAGTGTGTTGTGTATCCGTTGAGTGAAGTAAAAAAATTCGAGGACGATATTGCTTCAATAGATTTCAAATATGAGTTTGTCGAGGGATATGCAAGTGACGCAAATTTTTACGATGACAATCTCATAGGTTGTTTTGACCATAAATATGGAGCCGAAGGTACCAAACTGTCGGATCAGCTCAATTTGCGGGAAACTGACATTCAGGAAATTTTCGCTGTTTGCGTTGACAGAGACTTTTCGTACAGAAAAGGAGAGTATTTGCATATACTCGAAACCAATCCTGATTTGTTCCCGATTAACGATACAGGAGGACTTATGTATAAAGTCGAGGATTTATTGAAAGATAAATGTAAATATTGTGATTTTAAGTCAATATGTGCTGAAAAAATGGAATTTGTCTCCAACGCAGAAGCGAAAGAAGAACAGGGAGGGACAGAAAAATGAATGCAGAGATAAAAAAAGAGCAGGAGTTGCGTAAATCAATAGCAACAACATATGACAAAAACATGATTATCGAGGCCGGTGCCGGCGGCGGTAAGACTTCGCTTGTTGTCGAGAATATCGTGAACCGTATTGCGACCGGAAGCGCTACACCGGAGAGCCTCGTCGTAATCACATTTACAAAGAAAGCAGCCGAAGAGTTAAGACAGAGAATACTCGGGAAACTGGTTGAGAAAAGATATGCCGCAGCTGAAGGAAGCGATGAAAAAACACGACTTGAAGAAGCGGTGAAAAACTATTCGAGAATACAGATTTCAACCATTCACAGTTATTGCTTTACATTAATCAAGGAAAATGCACTTGAAGCAAATCTCCCGCTTGATTTGGTCATGCTTGAACAAGATGAAGCCAAAACAGTGCAATCTAAATTCTTTGAGGAGTGGTTTAAAAGTCTTTCATACGAAACCCGCACAAAAATCAGGGAAGACATTGATAACTTCAATTTTAAACAGAAAATCAAATCAGCCTTTTTGGATATATGCGACAAGCCCGGTGACACTGAGTTCGTGTATGACAAAAGTGTTTATGTTTCTAACGCAACAAAAGATTCATATGAGAATGAAGTGATTAGCCAAACCGAAGAGGTTATTAGAATTGTAAAATCTTTGCAGGAAGAAAATGAAAAAATCGCAAAGGCTAATAACAAAAAAGCAACGAAGATGCAAGTTGATTATGAGAAGTTGATAACTTATGACGCGGGCGAAACCGATAGAGAAAAATTAATAGAAATAGCTACCAAACTTACAAAGAGTTATAAAAGTAACAAAACATATACTCCATACAAAAAAGGCTTACCTCTTGCGGAACAATTTGAAAGTCAATTTGATATGGATAGTTGGGCAGATGCTACCAGGAAATATGGAATGTATGAAAATTGTGCTATTTTTCACTATGCACTTATTGCAAGAGATGAGTACAGAAAACAAATTGAAGCGGCATCTTCGGGAAGGGCAATCACAAACGACCGTTTGTTGGAAGAGGCTTACAACCTTGTGAAAAACAGCGACAAGGCACTGAAGAAGACAAAAGATAAGATTACGGTTTTATATTTGGATGAGGATCAGGATACCGATCGAATCCAGATGTCAATGATAAAGAAAATCTGTGGAATCGAAGACACTCCTTCAGGGGATGGGGTAACCCTCGCTGACCCGGACGCGCCTAATATTGTCATGGTCGGTGACCCTAAGCAGTCCATTTACAGATTCAGAGGGGCTGATTTGAAACAATATGAGGATGTAAAGAAAACATTCAGAGACGGTGGTGTTGCCGATGTCTCTTACCTCAATATCAACTATAGATCCAATCCCAAGATTGTGGAGTGGGTCAATAGTGAGTACGAAGAAAAATTCAATGATATGTTTGGAGCAGGTCAATACAAACCCATGCTTACTCCGGATAGAAAAATCGAATCCAATGACGAAGTTCTGGAGGGTGTTTTCTGCTTTGAAAAACCTATTCGCGGTAAAGATGATGCAATTGCAAATGATTACAATCAATTATGCGATGTTATTGAATATTTGGTTAAAAATCCTCAAATTAAGATTCTGAAGAAATCCGGTATAGACGAACAAACCGGGGATGCGAAATATGTGGCGAAGAATGTGGAATACAAAGACATAATGGTATTAACCAGAACTAAAAAAGGAACAACCTATAATTATGTCAGGGCTCTCTGCGAAAGAGGTATTCCTGTTGTTGCAAGCGGAGAACTTCCTAATTCCAACGAAAGGGAATTGAGAAGACTTCTGGCTTTGTTTACCTATCTGATGTATCCCAAAGACAGGAAGAACAGGATGGGAGCGATAACTGCACTTAACAAAGGAATAACAGTTGATGAAGAAACTGTAAAAGCGACAATCCGTAGGCTTGAGACCTTGAAGAGTGATACATCTGATATGTCTCCTGTGGCAACGCTCGGGTATTTAATTCATCATGTCGCACTTTTCGCGAATTCCGAGGAAAATGAATTGGATGTTCTGAGGATGCAGAGCCACCTTGAGCAGTGCTTTGAGAAAATATCTTCTCTCGGAGTCACCGGCAAAAGCGCAGTTTGTGAGTCTCTTACCGGATACATAAACGGTGTTACAGACAGGGAATTATCCCTTTCGAATGAAGAAAATGCTGTGGTCTTGATGAACGCACATAAAGCCAAGGGTTTGGAAAATAAAGTTGTAATTGTTGCCGGAAGAAAAATGCTGAAAGCAATATCAGCGACGACTCTTACGGACAAGAACAAGTTTTATCCAGTAATTTCCAGTGAAGGAGAATTTGCGGTAAATTATGCACTTTATTCCGGAGAGAAAGTCAAAGAAGCTAAAAACGAGGGAGAGAATGAAAGGACCAGATTGGAATATGTGACTGCTACCCGTGCCGGCGAAGTGCTGATTTTCCTGGATCAAATAGGTGAAAAGGCTCCCTGGTTTAAGAGTTACAAATGGGACGATGTGCCTCGCTTGCAACCTGCGGTCGAAGAATATAAGAAATCAAATCCCGGCGGAAGCGGAGACGGTGAAGCAGAATATGCTGACTACGAAAATCCATGGTCGGTCGAAATCACGGGGGAACAGAAAGTTCCGGTGGTTCAGACTGTGAATCCGAGTATGCTAGAGATAAAATCCTCGGTCAAACGTGAAGCCAATTCCGAACAGGGTCGAGAGAAGTTCAGTGCCCCGGATAACATTTTCGGCAATGTTATGCACCGTGCTTTTGAAATCCTTGTAAAAGAATACATAAGGCAGGGCAAAGCAAAGAGTGAGATAACCGAAGAGGTAATCAAGGGCATATCGGCATTGGCAATAATGGAAAATTCCGAAGATATTTTCAGATCTGTCGATGCGGCCGATGAAAATTCCGAAGCAGAAAAGTATTTCAGAGAAACCGGAAAGCAACTCGCTGGGTTCCTGGATAGCGTGTTGTATTCCAAAGTCCGTTCGGCGAAAGCCTGCTACACGGAGTACTCGTTCAACACAGAACTTGACGTAGCAGATGTAAAGATTTTCTCGGAGAAACTTTATAACAGAATTGCTGATGTAAAGCCTAATGACTCCGGAACGCCGGAAAAACCGGCCAAGCATTACTGGATGAACGGAAAAGCGGATCTCATTCTTGAGAATGAAGACGGAACCGTCGAAATCTGGGACTACAAAACAGACCGTCGCGGAATCCTGACCCCGGAGCAGTTTGACGAATACCTTAACGAATGCTACGACAACCAGCAACTTCTTTATGAGTATGCTGTGCACAAATTGTTCGGAACCGACAAGGCAAAGATTTCGCATCACTTCTACCATATGTACATGAATGAATAACCAAACGCTATCGTCAAGCCCCGCGACATGCGGGGCTTTTTCTTTGGTGCGGTTTTTGTTTTCGCGTGCTAACATGGGATATAGTTTGCGTACAGAGGTGTTTTATGGATAAGGATTTTGTTTTGAAGTACAACGAGATTTCCAAGGGGCTGCTGGTGTCGTTTGAGAAGGCGGACTCAAATGTTGTGTTGTCGCCGATGTCGGCGGTTTTGCTTTTGGGGATTGCCGCGGATGCAACGGATGGGCAGACGCGTGCCGAGATTGTGCGGGCTTTGGGGGTTGATGATTTTGATGGATTGATGTCCTGCGTTGCGGCTTTGCAGTCCGATGTCGATTCCGCGCTTGTATCGTCGAATTGCGTCTGCGTTCGTTCGTCTTTTAAGTCCGAAATCAAGCCTTCGTATAAGAGCAGGCTTCGTTCGGTTTTTTCGGGAGAATTGTTCGCCTGTGCCGATTTGGCTTCTTCCGTGAACGCATGGGTTAAGTCGAAAACGCGTGGGATGATACCGTCGGTGCTGGATGAAAGTGCGGCGCGCGATATACTTGCGTGTCTTATCAACTGCATCGCGTTTGAGGATGCGTGGGAGGATGAATACGATCCCGAGGATATTGTCCGCAGAAAATTTTATAACATGGACGGGACGGTGTCGGATGTTGAAATGCTCGAAAGTTGGGAATCCGTATATGTCGAAAACGGCGAGTTTGAAGGCTTTACGAAAAGATATAAGAATTCCCGGTATGAATTTATGGCGTTGCTTCCCAAACGAAAAGGCAAGACTGCTTTAGTCGATGCTTTGAAGTCCGTTGATTTTACCGGTATTTACGCCTCCGGGCGCCGCGCGAGGGTAACTGCGAGGATGCCCGAATTCAAATACGACTTTGAGAAAGATCTTGTTGAGTGGTGCGAGTCTATGGGAATAGAGTCTTTGTTTGGCTCTTCGGCATCTTTTGCTCCGATGACCGACGCGCCGTTGACGGTGTCTGATATCATCCACAAAGCACATATCGAGGTGGACAGGCACGGCACGAAAGCCGCGGCGGTTACTGCGGCTGTTTGTGTTATGGGCTGTGCCATGAACTTTGACCTTGAGGCAAAGACAGTGATTCTGGACAGGCCGTTTGTTTACGCGATTATGGATCCCGATACATCGCTTCCGGTTTTCGTGGGAGTCTGCAATAAACTTTGAGGTTCTTTTGAATCAGGCTTTTTCGTGAAGGCCCGGCGGTGTTAGAATGGTTAGGCTATGCTAACTTGATTTACACCGGAGGTTTTTGGATGAAAATTGTTGCAATCGGTATCGGAACGCGCGGGGATGTTGAGCCTTTGGCTGAACTTGGGGTTGAACTTGTCGGGCGCGGGCATGACTTTACGCTGGCGAGCCTTGAGGGTTTTCGGGGGTTGTGCGAGGGGCGCGGACTTAAGTTTGTGTTGCTGCCCGGGTCTGCTTCCAATCTCATGCAGTATCTGGTTTTGGATAACCGCGGGGATACGGATTTTGTTAAGGGGTGCATTAAACTGTTTCGGGAAAATCCGGGCATTATCGATTCGATTGCGTCGGCGGTGCGGGGCGCGGATTTTGTGATTTACAATTTTCTGGCAGGCTTCGCGTACCATCCGTGCGAGCTTTTAGGGATACCGTGCGCGCGTGTGTTCTACAGTCCGTTCGATGCGACCGATAAATATTCGCTTTATACCCCGGAGCACAACAGTCCGAAGGTGTACTCCTCTTATAAGTGGGAGGAGTTCGGTATGAATCTTTTGACGTGCCTTCTGGCCAATAAGTGGCGAAAAGAGAACGGCCTTCCCAAGTGGACCATGAAGTCCGACTACCGCATGAAAGCCGGGCGCCCCGTCCTGACCTTCTACCCTGTGTCGCCTGTGCTGATGGAGCCCGATCCTAAGTGGGGGTCGCACATCCATGTCACGGGTTGGTGGTTCCACCCTAAGGGCCGTTCTTCTTATGTTCCTTCTGCTGAGTTGTCCGCATTCCTTTCCGCAGGTTCCCCGCCGGTGTTCGCGGGATTCGGCCGCATGCTGTCCCCGGAATACTCTCAGGTGCAGCACATGCTGGTATCGATCTTTAAGCGCACCGGAATCCGGGCTGTCCTTCAGGCATCGATGCTGACGGAAGAAGAGAAGAAGGCCTGCGGTCCGAACATTTTCTTATTGCCCGAAAACATTCCCTACGCATGGCTCTTCCCCCGCTGCCGCGCGGTTATCCACCACGGCGGCAACTCGACCAACGGCCTCGGGCTCTTGTGCGGCAAACCGACCCTGATTGTCGCCCTGGCGTTGGATCAGTACTACTACGGCAGAACGGTGAACGAATTGGGCGCCGGTCCCGCGCCCTTATACATCTGCAAAAAGATGTGCGCCGAATCCGACCTCGAAGCTGCCGTCTTATCTCTTGCGGGCGGAGAATACGATGCTGCTGCGGCCGGCCTTGCCACGCGTCTTGCGTCCGAAAACGGCTGCCGTGACGCCGCTTCTTTTATCGAAGAATATGTTTGAAAATTCGGTTGTGTGCTGACTCGTATGAAATGTGTTGTCAGAGTAGTGGGACAACTCAACTGTCGCAAATTTTGCGACAGTTGCCGGTGATGGGAAATTTATTAGGTTGTATGGTAACTCGTACGAAAATGGGGTGATTTTGTACGAGTTGGCATACAAGTTGGGGATTTGTATGGTAAGTCGTACGATTTGGGGGTAAAACGTACGAGGTGGATCGGACATAATACTGAGGCAGTGGGCAATTATATAAATAAATCGTTGTCAGAGCACACGGACAATTTGGTAGTCGCAAAATTTGCGACTACCACTCACCATGGTGCCATAGAAGGCAAGACTCAAACACAAATTGGCGTACGGGGTCGGGTGACGGGAATTTTGGTGAGATAGCAGTAGTGAAAAAGATTTTTGAATATGGTGTTTTGTAGATATTGACGAAAAAATCTCGGATGTTAAAATGGGTTCGGGAGGACATATGGGAAAGTCAGAGAAAATTCAGAAATTAGGCCAGAAAGGCAAGTTGGACGCTTTGATTAAGATGTCCCGCGACAAAGATGACGATGTTCGCATGGACGTCGCCATTGCCATGTCTTTGATTCGTTCCTATGAGTGCGGTATGGCTTTGATTCCGCTGTTGCGCGACCCGTCCCCGAAGGTTCGTGCCGCCGCTGCGACATCGGCTGCGGATATCGGTGCGAAGCATTGCGAGGAGTATGTTAAGAAACTGGCGTTCGCAGATCCCGACCCGGATGTCAGGATGACCGCGCAGGCGGCGTTCTCGGTTTTGAAGGATAAGTTGGTTTAACTTAGTTTTTTGTTTATGTTTGTGTTCCCCGGAGGCTGTGCCTTTGGGGTTTTTGTTTTCGCATGAAAAAACCGGCACGGTGGCCGGTTGTTTTCTGAGCAAATCTTTTTTGGAGGGGCATTTTGAAGATTTGTTTGCTTTGACGATGTTATGTTAACGCGGAATCCTTAAATGAACCCTAAAGTTTTTCGGCAATTTTGGGGCAGATGAAGTGTAATGCCGTTTTAATATATTAAATGGTATAATCGGCATGAATGGTCAGAATTAGGAGATTTTTATGTCTGAAGAGAAAATTATAGAAGAACGCGATATAACTGAATTGAAGAGTGCCAAGCCTTCAAAGGCTGTGTCCTGTGACGTGAAGCCTGCTGTCAAGAAGACTACAATAGGCGGGCAGGCTTTGATTGAAGGCGTGATGATGGTCGGTCCCAAGAGGACCGCGATGGCCGTGCGCAAGGGCGACGGCACTATTCAGGTCGAAGAGATCAAGCAGGGCGAGAGGGTGTCTTATTTCGAGACCGTGCCTTTCATCCGCGGCTGCATAAGATTCTATAAGATGCTCGTGACCGGGACAGGCGCGCTGATGCATTCGGCGGATTTGTCAGAAGAGGGTCTGCCTGAGTCTTCGGAGACTGCTCCGAAATCCCGGCTTGATGAGTTTGTCGACAAGCACTCGAATCTGATGATTACTCTGTCGGCAATCCTGGGTATTGTGATTTCCGTGGGGCTTTTCCTGCTTCTGCCGAGGCTCATCGTTGACATTGTCGCAAGATTTGTGGACCCGGAGATTTACACCACCGCCGGCATGACGGTTATCTTAAACCTCATCGAGGGCGCGCTGCGTATGCTGTTCTTCATACTGTATGTGTATTTCGCTTCCAAATTGAAAGACATCAAGAGGGTGTGGCGCTACCACGGCGCGGAGCACAAGACCATCGCCTGCTACGAGGCAGGTGAGCCTTTAACCGTCGAAAACGTTATGAAATACCCCAGGCTCCACCCCAGGTGCGGCACTGCGTTCATGTTCATAGTGCTGGCTCTGTCCATCCTGATTTACACCGTAATCGGTATTTTCGTGGGCGAGGGCAACATGGGCATCAACATCCTTGTCAGGGTTATCGCTGTCCCCTTAATCTGCGGAATTTCGTTTGAGATTCTGCGCTTCATCGGAAGGCACGACAAGAACCCGTTCTGCAGGTTCCTGGCAAAACCCGGACTGTGGTTCCAGAACTTCACGACCGCCGACCCGGATGCTTCCATCGTCGAGGTTGCAATCTGCGCGATGCAGGCGGTTATTCCGGAGAACGCCGACGAAGATGTCTGGTGATCTGAATTCGAAAATTTATAAGATTTTAAGCGAGGCGGGCGATGAGGAAGCCCGCCTCGATTCCGATATTCTGGCTGAGGAATTTTCGGGTTCGGAGCATGCGGCGCTTCTGGCCGCGCAGACCCGTGCCTCGGGCGTGCCTCTGGCATATGTCACCGGCAACAAATATTTCTGGCGCCAGAAATACGATGTGTCAGTGGGTGTTTTGATCCCCAGGAGCGACACCGAAATTCTGGTCGAGGCGGCCCTCAAATTCTGCGGGTGCAACGATATGGCAACGGGCGATGTAGCCTCGGTCCCCTCCGACTGTTCGTCCTCTTCCGTTTTGTTCGCGGATCTTTGCACAGGCAGTGGGTGCGTAGGGCTTTCGCTCGCGTCGGAACTGGTCTCCTGCGGGCGGTCGGTTGATTTGAAACTGGTTGATTTTTCATCAGTTGCTTTGGAATATGCAGGCATCAACGCGGGCAAATATTTTCCCGCAGCGGAGATTGTGTCGTTCGATGTTCTGTCGGGTGAGGCTTTGCCGTGGCAGGGGCTGGATTTCATAACCGCCAACCCGCCTTATATCGATGATGCCGATTATGCTGCGTTGTCCGAAGGCGTCAGGTTTTATGAGCCGGCCGAGGCGCTGAAAGGTGGGGCTGATGGGTTGTCTTTTTATCCTTGTTTGTGTGCTTTGGGGCGTACGGCGCTGCGCTCGGGCGGTATGCTTTTGGTCGAGCACGGGTACAACCGGGGTGCCGCGGTTCGGGAGATTTTCGAGCGGGCGGGGTATACTTCCTGTGTGACGCTCCGCGACTACGGCGGGAATGAGCGCGTGACGTGCGGGAGGTTTTATGCCGGGTAAGTTTTTCTTGTATGAATATAAGGTCGGTGACATCGTCACCATGAAGAAGAAGCATCCGTGCGGGTCGCGGGACTGGGAGGTCGTGCGGGTCGGGGCCGAGGTGAAGCTTCGCTGCACCGGGTGCTCGCACATGATCGAGCTGTCGCACGAAAGCCTTGAGAAGGCGACCGTAGCGGTGGTCTCGCCTTGACAAAAACTGTTTCTAATGCAACAATCAACCAACACTTTAGGAGGGTAAAATCATGAAACAATTGAAGAAAATTGTATGCGCTGTTGTGATGCTTTCGATGCTTGCGTCCGTTTGCGCATGCGGTATGAAGAATGACACCGAGATTACCGTCGGCAAGAACGGTGATGTTGTTGTATCTTCGGTTCTGGCATACGACGATGAGATGATTGATATGTCCATTGAATCCGATGAGGGCAGTGACAGTTCTTCCGAAATCACCGATGAGGACCGCTGGGCTTACATTGAGGAAAACCTCATGAGCGAGGAGTCCCTGACATACGAGCGTTTTGAGGACGAGGAGAACGGCTGGAAGGGCGTACGCGCCACATCCGAGGACAACAAGAAGTCTATAGACGAGTTCTCCGTTGAGACCGAAGGCGACCGCGTCAACATCTACGGTGACGATTTCGTTACTTCCGAATCCGCGCTGTTCGTTAAGTCCGGCAAGACATACAAGTCCAACATGACCGCAAACTTCTCCGAGACAGAGACCTATTCGGGCATCAAGGATTACTTAAGCTACATGACCCTTGAGATCAAGCTCGTAATCACCCTGCCTTCGAAGGCAATCTCTTCCAACGCGGACGAGGTTTCCGAAGACGGTAAGACCCTGACATGGGATTTCAGCGATTTGGAAGATCGCGACATTGATTTTGAGTTTAAGCTCCCTTCGATTCTGCCTATCGTAATCGGCATCATCGCAGCGGTAGCCGTAATCGCAATCATCATAATCGTAATCTGTGTTGTTATCTCCAAGAAGGGCAAGAAAGATTCCCCCGTAACGGAGTTCGCAAGCCAGGTTGCCGACAAGGCTGAGGATGTCATGGACAATGTTGCCGACAAAGCCGGGGACGTCAAGGACGCGGTAGTCGACAAGGCCGAAGACATCAAAGACGCAGTCTCCGACAAGGTTGACGACATCAAGGATGCCGTAGCTGACAAGGCAGATGATGCCAAGGATGCTGCTGAAGACGCAGCCGAAGAAGTCAAAGAAGACGTTGAAGACAAAATCGACGGTGACAACGAGTAAGTTGTAATTAATTCAAATAAAATTGCCCGGCCTTTGCGGTCGGGCTTTTTTTATTCACAGTTCGAAGTTTTGCGAGACACAGATTTTGCGGCCCGCGTCGTCCTCGAAAACAAATTCGCGGTTGGTGGGGCCTGCCGCCTGCGCGTCAGGCAGATCTGTGAGAATTTTGACTCCGGCCTGCTTGAGTTCGTTTAAGAGAAGCATGGGCTCTGAGACATAAATGTAGAAGTCGTAGATTTTTTTGTCCGTCAGAATCAGAACCGCGTTGTCGCGGACGAGGCGGATGTGCGGCATGGTCTCGTCGTCTAAGTGCGTCGCTTTGAAGTTGAGATTATTCTCGTAGAAAAGCGCGGTCTGCAAAGGATCTTCGCACTCGATTACGGGGGCGATGTTGTTCATCAGGTGCAGGTGGTCCGGCTGCTCTTCGGTTTGAGCGTTCTCAATTGTTGCTGTTTTTGTGTCGTCTAATTTATAGCCCAGAAGCGGCGCGCCGAAACGTTTTTCGTATTCGTCCAGGCTGTTTAGAATGTCGCTGCGCTCCTTGATGTCCTCCGCAGTAAGTTGGGCGGGGACGTCTTTCAGGGTGTCCAGTTTTTCGAGATATTCGAGAAGGAGGACGAAGCGGATGTAAAGCGGCATTATGTCCTTGCAGGACTCCGGCAGGTCTTTTTTGCCGTGGAGGAATTGCATTCCGTACTCGACCGCCTCGGGCGGGAGCGATGCGAAAAGTTTATTTATGAGAAGGAACTCTTCTTCGGTTTTCTCGTGTACGCCGCCGTCCCTGATTTGCTTTTCGATGTTATCGAAAATTATGTTTATGTCGTGCAGGGGATATTCTTTTTGAAGCATGGGGCCCTCCGTGGGGTTTATTTTGGAGTATTTGACGAATTAAATAATAGCACTGTTGCAAGTATAATACATGGGGCGGGAGGCGCTATGGCTGCAATAAAGAAAACAAATGCCATGAGGATTTTGGACCGTGAGGGCATATCCTACAGGGCAGTTGAATACGAATACGACGAAAACGATCTGGACGGGCACCACGTGGCCGAGTATTTAGGCGTGCCGTACGAGGAGATTTTCAAGACCCTCGTGGCAAAGTCGGACTCGGGCGAATACCTGGTTTTCTGCCTGGCGGTCAACTGCGAGGTGGACCTCAAAAAGGCCGCACGCTTGGCAGGCGCCAAACGCGTGGAGATGATTCACGTCAAGGAGTTGCTGCCCGTCACAGGCTACATCCGCGGCGGCTGCTCGCCCCTGGGGATGAAGAAAAAATTCAGAACATTTCTGGACGAGATGATTTTGCTCGTCGATACCGTGAGTGTGTCCGCCGGCGCCCGCGGGCTTCAGATTACACTGGCCCCGCAGGATTTGATTAAGGTGACGGACGCTGTGGTCGGGGATTTTACGGTGGCATAAAAATGACGACCATTAAGGATGAGGCGAAAGGACTTTGGCAAAGGCTTTTTAACATGTGCCGTTGGATTACGTTTGCCGTTATCTGCGGACTTGTGGTGGGGCTCCTGTCCGTCTTTGTTGTCAACGCGATAAAGTTTGCGACCGAAAAACGCGAGGCGTTCCCGTGGCTTATTTTCTTTGCGCCTGTCGCGGGCATCATCATTGTATTTGTTTACAGAGTTTGCGGCAGGGATGAGGACAGCGGAACCAATGCTGTTCTCGAGGCCATCAGATCCGCCAAGGTTATCCATTTGTCCACCACGCCCCTTATTATTCTGGCGACTTTCCTGACACACCTGGTGGGCGGCTCCTCGGGACGCGAGGGCGCCGCGCTGCAGTTCGGCGGGTCGATGGGCGAAGCGATGGGCAAGCTCTTTAAATTCTCCGAGAAGGATCGAATTGTCATGATTATGTGCGGTATGTCCGCGGCGTTCTCCGCCGTGTTCGGACTGCCGATATCGGCCGCGATTTTCCCGATGGAAGTTGTGTCCGTCGGAATTATGTATTATGTTGCTTTGGTGCCGTGCACGGTCGCGTCGTTCACGGCGCACAAGGTCGCGGTGTGGTGCGGCATTAAAAGTACTTCGTTCGAGCTTCCCAAACTTTCGACTATGCTTGTGCACAACGTCGCGGTCACGGTAGTAATCGCGGTTCTCGCGGCAATCGTGAGCATCACTTTCTGCATAATGCTTCACGGTACTCAGCACTTTGCCGAGAAGAAAGTAAAAAATCCCTATCTTCGTGTCGCAATCGGAGGCGCGTTTATTATTGTGCTGACTTTGCTTCTGGGAACGGATTACAACGGTATGGGAATGCCCGTTATCACTCAAGCCGTCTCGGAAGGTATCGCCAAGCCCGAGGCATTTGTCATAAAGATGATTTTTACGACCCTGACTTTGTCGCTGGGTTTCAAGGGTGGTGAGATTGTGCCTTCGTTCTTTATCGGCGCGACGTTCGGGTGCGTCTGCGGAACGCTGCTGGGTGTGTCCCCGCAGCTGTGCGCGGCAATCGGCATGATCTGTGTTTTCTGCGGTGTCACGAACTGCCCGATTGCGTCTATTTTTATCGCGTGCGAGTTTTTCGGATTCGATTACTGCGAATATTTTCTGGTAGCAATCGGCATCACTTATGTCGTCTCCGGGTACTTTGGTTTGTACGGGTCCCAGATGATTATGTACTCGAAGACCGAGCCGACTTTTATACACAGGCACGCCGAGTGATTTGGTGTATCATATAGAAAGTTTAATAACGGAGGGAAACACGATGGAAGATCCCAAGAAGTTTAATATAGACACTTTGAAAAGCGGTGCCGGCATTTATTTTATCGGCATCGGAGGCATCTCGATGAACGGCCTTGCGCGCCTTGCAAAAGGTTACGGATTCCGCGTCGGAGGGTCCGACATGCACCCGTCCGAAAGAACCGAGATTCTTGAGGGAGAGGGAATTAAAATTTACAACTCCCAGGTCGCCGCGAACATAGACGATTTCAAGCCGGATTATATCGTTAAAACCGCGGCCATCCTGCCGCACAACGAAGAGGTCAGAAGAGCCACGGAGTTGGGCATTCAGATCTTCGACCGCGCCGAATTTTTGGGAGCAATCACACGCACATACAAGAGCGTTATCAACATCTCCGGCACGCACGGCAAGACCACGACAACATCGATGGTATCGCTGATGCTGATAGACTCCGGTGCGGATCCGACGGTGCATTTGGGGGCGGATCTGGACATCTTCGGAGGGACTGTGCGCCTCGGCGGCAACAAGGATTTGCTCGTATCCGAGGCCTGCGAGTTCAACCGCTCGTTTTTGAATTTCCGCTCAACGACCGCGGCCATCACGAACATCGATCACGACCACGTTGACTGCTACCCGACGATAGAAGATGTCATCGACGTTTTCGCGCGCTTCATGACCCTCTGCGACTCCGACGGCAACCTGGTTGTCACCGGCCGCGACACAAACATACAAAAAGCAATCGAACTGGGGCGCAATCTCTTTGCATCGGAAGGGCGCGATTTCCCCACGGTCTACACCTGCGGCCGCGACGGCGAGGATGCGGATTTTGTCGCGGAGAATATACATTTCGAAAACGGTCTGCCCCGCTTCACCTTAACCTTCAGGGGGGATAATTTGGGCGATGTTGCGCTCAAAATCCCGGGATCTCACAACATTGATAATGCGCTTATCGCTTCGGCCTGCGCTTACTTAAACGGCGCATCGTCCGATGCGATAGTAAAAGCTCTGAACGACTTTAACGGCGCGGACGGAAGATATACCGTCAAGGGTCAGTACAAAGGCGCCACGGTTGTGGTCGACTACGCTCACCACCCGACTGCCGCTCGCGCCACAATCGAGGCTGCGTCGAACATGCCGCACAACGACATTCTGACGGTTTTCCAGCCGCTGACATTCAACCGCACCAAACTGTTGTTTGAAGACTATGTCACAAGCCTGTTGCCATGCAAAAAGATTTTGTTCGCCGAGATTTTCTCGGACCGTGAGATAAACACACACGAGATCTCAAGCAAAGATATAGCGGACGAGATCAACGCCCGCGGAGGCGATGCGGAGTTCTTCGAGGACAAGGCCGCTCTGAAAGACAGAATAGACGAACTGGTAAAGCCCGGCGACATAATCCTGATTTTAGGCCCGGAAGACATCAGAGCCATGGGCGATGTTCTCTGCCCTTAAAGTATGAAAAGCCGCTCCGGTAACAAGCGACACGCCCAACCTGTCAGAACCAAACGTCTGACAGGTTTTGCTATGGGGTGCGCCGTCTACGCGGCGGTGCAGATTTTAATTCTTGTAATCCTGTATTTTGTCTCGTTTGCCGGTGCCGGTTCATCGGGCAAAACTCTTCTGATTTACGGTCTGGACGACTGCTCCGACAGCAGATTTCCGTATGTGTCGATGCGAAATTCCCTGTCCGCCGCAGGCTTTGATTTTGAGATGGTGGATTATGCGTCTTCTGTCGGGCAGACGGGTGACACGTTTATAATTCCGTCCGGATACGACCCGCAGAATGTCGTTGTAATGGCGTGCGGACAAAACGCTTTCGATGTCATGAACGACATTTATTCGTCGGACGCGTCCGTCGCAGGATTCGTTCTGGTCTCGCCCTCGTATCCGGGCAATGCCGCCACGGAAGGCATGGGACCCTCGTATCCCATCTGCGAGGTTGCGATTTTCGATCTTGAAAGCACATCCGTCACCGTTGATTCGATGGGGGACGCGAGGCTCCTGTTCGAAAGACTGTCCGGCGTTGATACCATCTACGGCACGCCCGTGTCGCGCGGTTTCTCGTCCATAGGTTACATCTCATCGGACACATCAAGATATCTGTCTCTGTCCAAAATCAAAATCGGGCGCCTGTTTGCGCACCCGTCTTTTCAGACCGAACTTTCGGCGTGGCTCAAACTCAAATACAACACCGGTGACGATATAAAAACGCCTTATATGCGAATCGCAATTTGGGACGGACTCGTATCTTTTGCGACTTTGTCCGGTCTTGCGGCCCTTCTGATGTTTATATTCTTTGTGCCGGTCTTAACTTTCACCGGCGAAGGCGAGCGATCCCGCGCGGGCCTCGTGCCGCTTGCGTTGTCCCTTGCCCTGACCGCGGCGACAATAATTCTTGCGTTCGCGTACCCGGCGGCAGTCAAATATCTAAGTTTATTCTCGCCTCCCCTCATAATCGCTGTCATGGCCGCGATGCGCCTGCCGCTTTTACTCACCAATAAAGTTATGTATAAGAAACGCAACGAAAAGATAAACAACACCGCAACAATGCTTGCACTCGAGGCCGCGTTCTTCCTGATCCTGTGTTTCCACTTCACGGACATAGGCGAGTCGCATGCCTTAACCGCCGGCGCATTTGCTCTCGCATTTGTTGTGTTTGCGGCAGACTGCTTGTCTGTTGCGGGGCTGGGGCTCGCGGACAAAAAATCAAGATTCGGCGGGCTCGGCGCAATCTCTTATTTCGGAAACCCGCTGTGCTTTGCCGAGACTCTTTTCCCCGCGGCGGCGGCCCTCATCTGCGGAATTTTGTTTTCGAGAACTGAAATTACATACGCGGGGGTCTGCGGACTTCTGACGGCTGCGGTGCCCTATGCGGCCGCGCTCCCCGTCAAACGCAGCAGCGACTATTTTGTCTTGACCGGCCTTCTCCACGCATTCTGCGCGGGTGTCCTGATTCTGATTTTCTTCTAGAGGCCGCATGAACCCTGAAATAATGCCGATGGAAATGCACGCAATGAAAATCCTTTACCGCGAGGACGCCCTCGCGCGCCTGCCGGATGTTTATGAGTCTGAACGCATTGTCCACAAGGAACCGCGTATGTGCATTTGTATCAAAGGAGAGAAAAAGACTTACTTGAAAGAAGGATACAAGGGACAGCGACTGCTCAGAATCCTGAATGCAAGGAAGACCGCCGAACTTGAATTGGAGGCTTTGTTGCATGTGTGGAACAGCAAATATAAATTTGACCCTCCCGAAGAATTCATGCCGCATCGTGTGAAGAGAATGATTTTCGACAAGCCCCTTGACAGCAAATTCTTTTACAAAATTCCGGAGAGGCAAAATCCCCGGGAGTTTGACAGGAATCTTATGTATAAGGGGCAGCCCTTTAGGTCCAAGAGCGAGTGCGTGATTGCCGAAGTGTACGACGAGTTGGGGATTTCCTACAAGTACGAAACCGAGCTTAAAACCGCCACGGAAAGCGTGTACCCGGATTTTATGTGCTATGTCGATGAACTCGACAGAACTTTCTACCACGAGCACTTCGGTATGTTGGACAGCGCGAACTATAAAGCGAAAGTTATGAGTAAGCAGAACTCGTTCCTCTCCACGGGATTTGTGGAGGGGATAGATGTTGTCTACACGTACGAGAAGGGCGAGATCTGCTTTAACAAGGATGCGCTGATTCAGAAGGTGAACGGGCTGATGGTGCAGAATTTATACTTGAGATAAGAGTTTACAGAAAACTTTCCGGAAAATAGTGCCAATTTTCTGTAAACTTTTCCGGAAACTCGAAAAGAATTACTTTTCGGGCTTGTTTTTCTCCAAAAACCTCACAAACTTCTCCTCCGGCAGGGGCCTGCTGAAGTAGAAACCCTGGATGTAGTTCGCGCCGTACTTAACCGCGAGTTCGAGCTGCTCCTCTGTTTCCACACCCTCCTGGATGACGTCCATGCCGAGGGTTCGCATCATGCGGATGGAGTCGGAGAGGATGATTTTTGAGGCGACATCGGACTTGAGCAGGGACTTGTCGGTCTTGATGCTGCGGAAGTTCATGTCATGGACGTAGGTGAGGTTCGAGTAGCCCGTGCCGTAGTCGTCGAGGGAGAACTCGAAGCCGATCTCGCGCAGGTCCGCGATGGCGTTGTTTATGGTGACGTTGCCGTTTAATTGCGCGGTCTCGGTAATCTCGAGGATTATGCGCTTGGGGTCCACGCCGTACTTATGCACGATTTCCTTGAATTTAGCGGGCACGTCGCCGACGAGAAGTTGGTAGAGGCTCAGGTTAATGTCAACCCGCTGCAAAGAAGAGGAAAGCACGTCCGGACGCGAGAGCAATATGCACACCTGCTCGAAAACAAAATACCCGATACTTTCGATAAGCCCGCAGCGTTCCGCGATGCTTATGAAATCGTCCGGGCCGATGTAACCCAGCTCGGATTCTTTGAGGCGCACCAGGGCCTCGCAGCAATCGAAGGTTTTCGTGTCGGTGTTCCAGATAGGCTGGTAGTAGACCTCGAATCCGTCCAAAGCCACGGCTTCTTTGAGTTCTTTCTCGATTAATGCACGGCGGGCAAAGTAGCCGATCTTGTCGCCGGTCATAACGGTGACGCCGGACTCCTCGACCTCGACCGTTTCTTCGACGAGATCCAAAAGCAGGGCCGAGCTGTCAAGGTCCTCCGGGACACGGGCGACGCGGATTACAACATTGAAGTCGAGCCTCAAATTATCGAGAATCCAGCCGTCTTTGAATTTTTCTTCGATTTTGCGCGCGGCCTCATCAACCTCGGATTCGTCGTCGTACATATAAATGACGGCGAAGTGTCCCGTCGACGTGCGGTAGGTGATGCAGTTGCCGCCGGTCGAGCGCAGGAACGTGACTATCTGTGAGACGGCTTTTGAGACCGTGTCGTAGCCCAGGATTCGGACGAAGAGTCGCACGTTCGTTAAGGTGACCGCGACGACTGCGTATTTGTGATTGGTCTCGATGAGCCGGACATTGTCGCGGACGAAAGCCTTACGGTTGTAAACCTTGGTTGTCGGGTCCATGAAGTCGTCCTCGTTCTCGATTGTGAGAAGGACGCCCAACACAGAGATGGATTCAAAGAACAGTTCGACCTTGAGTTCCATGATGAGGGCCTGGATGATAACACCTAAGAGGCTTAAGCCAAAATAAAACCACAGCATCAGGTATGTGGTGCGCGAGATTGCCTTTTTGTAGCGGATGATAAATATGGTCGATACAATCATGTAGAAGGCCGCGGACAGGTAGGGTATCCAAATCAAGGGGCCGCGGACGTAGTCGTGAAATTCGTTGTATCGGAAGATGAATCCGGTGAACGGGTTGGTTATGACGAATAATTCGGTTATTGCCAGGGGGATAATCGGCAGGTAGAAACTGGTCTTGCGGTTGATGCCGGCGCCGTTTACGAGGACGACGTACATCGCGAACTGCGCCGGGAGCATCGAGTGCGTTATGAAAAAGATAAGCTGTGTTGCGTATTGTATGGCGAAGAGGGGCCCTGTGACATTGCCCATGTGCTCGATGTAGTTGGAAACGATGTCGACGAAGACTGTTATCGCGAGGTTGACCATGATGGTCAAAAACACCGAACTCTGGGACTTCTGGATGACCTTGCGGCTTACGAAGTAAACAATCATAACGATTGTTATCATCAGTGTACAGGCAAAAACCGCGATATCTGTCATAAAAGCCCTCCGCCGATAAGTATAAACCAAATTTAAAAATAATAAAATCGGACTTGCAAAACCGGGGCCGCGTTGGTATTATGTTGCGGTGACCGCATGCGCCGGGCATCTAAATATGCGCGTAATAAAGCATTGCCTTATGAGCAGCGAGACTGGAAGAACAGGAGGACACAAAATGTACGCAGTTATTAAGACAGGCGGCAAGCAGTACAAAGTTTCTGTTGGCGATGAGATTTTCGTTGAGAAGCTTGAGGGCGAGGCCGGCGATACTGTAACATTCGACGAAGTACTTGCAATTTCCGACGACAACGGCATGACCGCGGGTTCCGACCTCAAGGCAACCGTCACGGGCGAGATTGTAAAGCAGGGCAAGAACAGCAAAGTTACTGTCATGAAGTACAAGCCGAAGAAGGGCTACCGCAGAAAGTACGGACACAGACAGCCCTACACACGTGTACGTGTTTCCGCAATCAACGCTTGATGATTACGGTAATTGTTAACAGAGAAGGTCCCGATATAAAGACTTTGTTCGTTGAGGGACACGCGGGTTATTCCGAAGACGGTAATGATATCGTTTGCGCCGGTATATCGACATTGTTTTATACGGCGGCACATGCCCTGACAGACATATGCGGATACGACGATGAGGAGTTCTTCAGAATAGTCGAGAAAGACGGCGACGTGAACGGAAGGATAGCGCTCCCGGACCACGGAGACGAGGCGGCAAAAGCCCGTGCGCAGGTGATTTTAAGAACCATAGAACTTGGAATCATAAACATAGCGGCAACTGTTAACAAAGACGGGAAACAGTACGTGGAAGTTATTCATTCAAGACCACAAGATTAAGATGACACCGGAGGTGTGAAATGATTTTAATGAATTTGCAGCTCTTCGCTCATAAGAAGGGAATGGGTTCCACAAAGAACGGCCGTGATTCCCAGTCGAAGAGATTGGGCGCAAAGAAGGGCGACGGACAGGCAGTTCTCGCGGGCAACATTCTTGTCAGACAGCGCGGCACAAAGATTCATCCCGGCAACAACGTCGGCATCGGATCTGACGATACGCTTTTCGCGCTTATCGACGGTACAGTAAAGTACGAGCGCAAGGGTAAGGACAAGAAGCAGGTCAGCGTTTATCCCGTTGCCTGAGTCTTCAGACCTACTTAAAGAAGAGATGAGAGAGCAGTCTGTCGCGGCAAAAGCGGCAGGCTGCGCTTTTTTCATAAAGAGGAATACAAAGTGTTTATAGATCACTCGAAAATATACGTAAAAGCAGGAGACGGCGGCAACGGCGCTGTTTCTTTCCATACCGAAAAATATGTCACCAACGGCGGCCCGGACGGCGGCGACGGCGGGCGAGGCGGCGACATCGTTTTTGTCGCATCCGAGCGCTTAACAAGCCTTGCAAATTTCAGATTTAAGCACAAGTTTGTGGCGGGCAACGGCTCAAACGGGTCGGGTAAAAAGATGTACGGCAAAGGCGGCGAGGACATGGAAATCGGCGTTCCCGTCGGTACAATAATCAAGGATACCGACACCGGCAAGATTTTGGCGGACTTTACCGAGGACGGCCAGCGCGAGGTTTTGGCCCGCGGCGGCAAAGGGGGCCTTGGAAACATGCATTACGCCAATGCCGTAAGGCAGGCCCCGCAGTTTGCCCAGGCCGGGCGCCCGGGCGAAGAGCGCAACCTGTCTTTGGAGTTGAAACTCATCGCAGACGTCGGTCTGGTCGGATTTCCGAATGCCGGCAAATCCACGCTGTTGTCGGTTATGACGCGCGCGAAGCCGAAGATTGCCGACTATCCGTTTACAACTCTTGAGCCCGTTTTGGGTGTTGTGTCGAACTACGACATGTCGTATGTAATAGCGGACATTCCGGGTATTATCGAGAACGCGCATGAGGGCGCGGGCCTCGGGCACGATTTTTTAAGGCACATTGAGCGCACCCGTCTTCTGATTCACGTCGTTGATGTCTCGGCGGCGGACGGCCGCGATCCGGTCGACGATTTCAATGCGATTAACAACGAGCTGGAGCAGTTCAACAGCGAGCTGGCATCGCGCCCGCAGATTGTCGCGGCCAACAAGTGCGATGCGGCCGACCCCGAGATTATGCAGTATTTTCTCGAGACCGTGCGCGGTTTTGGGTATGATGTTTTCGAGATATCCGCGGCCGGGAGAATCGGCATAGATGAGCTGACAGCCAAGGTTACCGAGGAGGTTTCCAAACTGCCTGTGCCGGTGCTGCATGATGAGATCGATCCGTCGACGAAGGTTTATAAATTTGAGGAAGAGCGCAAGTTTGATATCGAGGTGACGGGCAACGTCTATGAGGTTACCGGCAACTGGATTAAGACCGTGCTCGAGTCGACCAATTTTGACAGCACGGATTCGATGGCGTATTTCCAGAGAAGCCTTATAAATTCGGGCGTCATTGACGCTTTGAAGGAGAAGGGAATTTCCGAGGGCGACACCGTCAAAATAGGCGATCTGGAGTTTGACTATATCGAATAAAGGTTTAAACTAAAAAGACAGTTTATAAGGGGAGAACGAAGACAAATTGAACCAGGTTATAAGCGATCTTTTGAATAACAAAATTCTTCTGGGCGGCGTTTTCGCGTGGTTTATCGCTCAGGTCTTCAAGTGTATCAACACCGTTATTCTGACAGGAGAATTTAAGTTGGAGCGTTTGGTGGGCGACGGCGGAATGCCGAGCGGCCACTCAGCGACCGTGACGGCCGTGGCGACCATGACGGCTTTGGAATGCGGTGTTGGATCCCCGGCGTTTGCGATAGCCGCGATTGTGGCGATTATCGTTATGCACGACGCGATGGGTGTTCGCCTGCAGACCGGAATTCAGGCAAAGCGTATCAACGATATGACACAGATTCTGACCAATATGTTCGACATAAATATCAAGGGTGAGGAGAAACTTAAGGAACTTATAGGACACACGCCTCTGCAGGTTGTCGCGGGATTCTTCTTAGGGCTTGTCGTGGCGATTGCGTATTACCTGATTTACACCAACGCGGGCTGAGGTTAACTTTATGCTGTCGGCCTCCGCATACAAGAGTTTACATTCGGTGCTTAAAAGGCCTGTGGCGTTGACGCTCGGGGTAGCCGCATTCGTGTGGGGTATACAGTGCCTCTTGTCCATGAATTACTACGATTTCAGATTTTCCGAGCGTAACGATACCCTGATAACTGCGCTGTTCTCGGTGTGCCTAATTGTCGCGTTTGATTACGCGTTTATTTTGGGCAACAGAATGTTTCCGATGAATTTTTCGATGGCCGACTGCACCTACCATTTCTCGGGGCCTTTTTCCAAGTGGGAGGTTGTGAAGGTTCCGTTCGGCAAGGCTCTGATCGGAATGCTTTTCTTTGTCTGGTTCATCGACTGTCAGGCGATGATGATGACGTTTATGTTCGACATCAACATAGCCGATATGCTCTGGCTTTTGGGGCTTTGCATGGCCGTGATGCTGGTGTCGTATTTTCTGGGTGTCGCGCTGGCCGTACTTCTTTCCGAAGGGAACAAATACTACTACACTTCGTATGTCTTCTTAGGTTACCATCTTATCCTGATAGGTGTCCTGCTTTATATGGCGACGTCGCATTTCCATGTTTCAATCAAGGATTTGCTGGACGTCGATGCGGACGAGCTGGTTATTTATTTGGGCGACACGTGGCCGGTTAAGACCTTCCCGGTCGCAGGGTGGCTTGCGTATGCTTACAAAGGTTATCTCTCGGGAAATGTTAAATACATAGTTTTGGCAATTGTTGTGTTTGTTGTGCTGATGGCGCTGCTTCTCTCGTATCTGATGTTCGGCAAATACGATTTCTACGACAGGGCCTGCAGTATGGCGACGCGCGCGAACGATTTCAGGGAAGCGCGCAAGGCCGGTGTTGATATGGCAACCACCTCTTTGGCGGTGGACGCGCGCGTGGGGCGCGAGAAATTCAATCACGGCTGGGGCGTGTCCGCGATTTTCTATAAACATATTTTCGAAAACATAAGGACGTCGAAGATTTTCTTTGTAAACCAGGCAGCGTTCCTATTCCGCGTGGTGTGTGCGGGGCTCCTGCTTCTGGCGAAAGCCTCGGACGACGCGGACAATTTCCCGCACGCGTTTGTGGTCGGGGCCGTGGTTATGCTCATGATTTTTAACACGGTCGCGTTCACCGGCGGCAGGACGATTTTGGAGTTTAACAGGCCGTTTATTTACATGATTCCGGCCTCCCCGAGAAGGAAACTTTTCGCGTGTATTTTTGCCGAGATTCCCGAGATCTTTTTTGACTCTCTGTGCTGCGGGGCAATTTTGTGGCTCGCATCGCCCACGACTGTTACGTGGGGCATGTTTTTCTGCTTCCTGCCTATGATTATCGCCTTTGATTTCTTCTGTGAAATTCTCTCGCTCGTGTGCGTGCGCACGATGAGGGGCCTGGGGCGCTACACGCTTCTGGTCGTAAAATACGTCTTTATAATTATTGCCGCGTCGCTTGTGACAAGCCTTTCCGAGCTGTTCGAAAACTTCCTTCCGAACAGTCTCACCGCCGAATGGGCAAATTCGATGTCCTGGATTTTTATCTTCTCGGCAATCCTCTACGGGGTGCTGTTCCTGGTGCTCTTAAGAATATCGAGATACATGCTTGAACGATACGACGCGTAACGGGAGGTTAGTATGCTGGTTGTAAACGGTGTTACGAAAAAATACAAAAACTTTGTGGCGAACGACAATTTAACGTTCACTCTGGACGACGGAGAAACGGGCGTTTTGCTCGGGCCCAACGGTGCGGGCAAATCAACTATCATTAAGTCCATCGCAGGGCTCCTGCAGTTCACCGGAGAGATTGAAATCAACGGTATCCCCAACCGCGAGATTGAGGCCAAAAGGCAGTTGGGGTACATCCCCGAGGTCCCTACCTTGTACGATACACTTACCATCGACGAACACCTGGAATTCATAAGGCGTGCGTATAAGTTTGAAGATACATCAATCATGGATGATTTGATTGAAAGATTTGAACTGGGCGACAAGAGGAAGAAACTCGGGCGCGAGCTTTCAAAGGGTATGCAGCAGAAGGTTTCGATTTGCTGCGCGCTTATCCACGACCCGTCGGTTATCGTGTTTGACGAGCCGATGGTGGGCCTGGACCCTCACGCAATCAAGGAACTCAAGAAACTCATTATTGAACTGAAGAATAAGGGCAAGACGATTCTGATATCGACGCACATGATTGACACAGTCGAGGACACGTGGGATGTCGTCAACATCATGATGAACGGCAAGATTGCCGCGACGCGCCACAACACCGACATCATGAAAGCCGGTGAGAAGAGCCTCGATGAATTGTTCTTCGAGATAACCGAAGGCGGCAAAACCGATGGGGACATTTAATCTCACGACCAATTTAAAACCCGCCGGAGATCAGATTGAAGCCATAGCAAAATTAACCGACGGAATCAGAGGCGGGATGCGCGGGCAGACCCTGCTCGGTGTCACCGGTTCGGGCAAAACCTTCACCATGGCAAACGTCATACAAAACATCGGGCGCCCCACATTGGTGATGGCACATAACAAAACATTGGCGGGTCAGCTCTACGCTGAGTTTAAGGAACTGTTTCCCGACAATGCCGTGGGGTATTTTGTCTCATACTACGACTACTACCAGCCCGAGGCGTATATCGCCGCGACGGACACCTACATTGAGAAAGACTCCTCGATTAACCGCGAGATAGACCGTCTGCGCCACGAGGCTACCAAGTATATTTTGACGCGCCCCGATACAATAATCGTGGCGTCCGTGTCGTGCATTTACGGCATCGGCGAGAAGAGCGACTATCAGTCTCTGGCGGTCATGCTCGAGCGCGGTCAGGAAGTGTCGCGCGATGCGGTCATGGCGGCATTAATCAACATTCAGTATTCAAGAAACGATTACGAGTTGGACCGCGGATGTTTCAGATGCCGCGGGGATGTTTTGGATGTATACACGCCCGACAGCGACGGGCTGATTACCAGAATCACTTTCTTCGGAGACGAGATAGAGAAGATAACTTTGGTCGACGAACTTAACATGAAGACTGTCGCAAATTTGGGATTTGCGGACATTTTCCCCGCGTCGCACTACGCGACGGGCCGCGCTAAATTAGAGCACGCGCTTGTCACCATCGAAGAAGAACTCGACGACAGACTCAAGGTCTTAAAAGACGAGGGAAAATCCGTTGCCGCCTACAGACTTGAGCAGCGCACAAGATACGATTTGGATCTTCTGCGCGAGACCGGTTTTTGCAAAGGCATCGAAAACTATTCCCGCCACATCGCAGGGCGCGCTCCGGGTTCTCCGCCCTGCACACTGATGGACTTTTTCCCGGAAGATTATCTTCTCATAATCGACGAGTCGCACCAGACGATTCCGCAGACGGGAGCGATGTTGAAAGGCGACCGCGCGCGCAAGGAATCTTTGGTTGAGAACGGCTTCCGCTTGCCTTCCGCGTTCGACAACAGGCCTTTGAAATTCGACGAGTTTGAGGAACGCATGGGTCAGACCATATTTGTGAGCGCGACCCCTGCGGATTACGAGAAGGAGCACAGCGAACAGATTGTCGAACAGGTTATAAGACCTACGGGATTGCTCGATCCCGAGATTTACATAAGGCCGGTTGAAGGACAGATTGAGAATATTTTGGAAGAACTCGCAATCAACAAAAAGAAGGGTTACAAGAGCCTCATCATGACGCTCACAAAACGCATGGCCGAGGACCTGACGGAGTTCCTGGAAAAAGAAGGCATCAGAGTTGAATATTTGCACTCGGATATCAAAACCGTTGAGCGCATGAAAATCCTGCAGAAATTAAGAGACGATGAGATTGACGTAATCGTCGGAATCAATCTTCTGAGGGAAGGAATCGATTTGCCGGAGGTCGCGACGCTGATGATTCTTGACGCCGACAAGGAAGGATTTTTGCGGTCGGAGAGATCTCTCATTCAGATCATCGGAAGGTGCGCGAGAAACGCCGAGGGCAAGGTTATTCTGTACTGCGACGAGATTACGGATTCCATCATGAACGCCGTTTCCGAGACCAACAGAAGAAGGGATATTCAGAAGAAGTACAACGAGGAGCACGGGATAGTTCCGAAGACTGTAATCAAGACCACGAAGAATGTTTTCGAGATGCTTGAGGACGACAACAAAAAGCGCAGGAAAGGCGGCAAACTCGATATCGCGCAGTTGCTTGAAGGCGGGAGTGCCGGGGGCGACGCCGAAGAGAACGCGCGCCTCATCGAAAAGCTTACGCGCGAGATGCAGGATGCCGCAAAGAAACTCGAGTTCGAGCGTGCCGCCGAAATCCGCGACGTCATCATGTCGCTTAAAGGAGATATGTGATGGGCGAGTTTGTGCATTTGCATCTTCATACCGAATACAGTCTACTGGACGGTGCCATCAAGATTAAGGAACTTGCAAAGCGCCTGAAAGACCTGGACATGCATGCGTGCGCGATAACCGATCACGGCGTCATGTACGGCGCGGTCGAGTTCTACCGCGAGATGGAAAACGCCGGGATACATCCCGTCATCGGTTGCGAGGTTTATGTCGCGCCGGCAAGCCGTTTCGACAAAGACTATTTCAAGGGCGACGGCCGCAGGTTTTACCACCATCTGATTTTGCTCGCCAAAGATAATGAGGGTTTGAGGAATCTGAACCAACTTGTGAGTGCGGGATTTCTCGAGGGCTACTACAGACGCCCGAGAATCGATGAGCACCTTTTGGCGGAGCACAGCGAAGGGCTGATTTGTCTTTCGGCATGCATCGCCGGCAAGGTCCCCGCGCTTATTCTTGAAGGCAAGTACGATGAGGCAAAGAACGCCGCGCTTTGGTACGAGAATCTTTTCGGGCACGGAAATTACTATCTCGAAATTCAGGCGCACACCACACCTGAGCAGGCGCAGGTGAACGCTGCGCTTATCAGGATGAGCGGGGAGACCGGGATTCCGCTTGTTGCCACGAACGACTGCCACTACCTGATGCGCGAAGACGCCGAGATTCAGGATATTTTGCTGTGCCTGCAGACGGGCAAGCTGAAGACCGACCCGGACCGCATGCGCATGGACGGGTCCGACTACTATGTCAAGGACGAGACTGAGATGAGGGCCTTTTTTGACGCCGTGCCGCAGGCGATAGAAAATACAGGGAAAATCGCCGCGATGTGTACGGCCTCCTACGACTTTAACACGTACCATCTGCCCAAATTCGACTGCCCTCCGGAGTTTCCCGACAACTACACTTACATAAGAACGCTGGCCTTCGAAGGGCTCGAAAAAAGACTTGGGGGCGGCATCTCTCCCGAATACAAAGAAAGGCTTGAATACGAGCTTTCCGTGATAAACTCGATGGGCTTTGTCGACTATTTCCTGATAGTCGCAGACTTCATTTCCTACGCCAAATCCCACGGTATCGCTGTCGGCCCGGGAAGAGGGTCGGGCGCCGGGTCTCTTGTTGCTTACTGCATCGGAATCACCAACCTGGATCCGATTAAATACGGCCTTGTCTTTGAACGGTTTTTGAACAGCGAACGTGTCTCGATGCCTGACTTCGATATCGACTTTAACGATGTGCGGCGGGACGAGGTTATAGATTATGTAATCCGAAAATACGGCAAAGACTGCGTCTGCCACGTTATCGCGTTCGGCAAACTCGCGGCCAAGTCAGCGGTGCGCGACTGTGCGCGCGTTTTGGGGATTCCGCTCGCGGATTCGAATGCTATAACCCGCATGATTCCCGGCGGCCCGGACATGACCCTTGAGCACGCGATGAAGTTGAATCCCGAACTGAAGGATTTGTACAACTCCTCCGCAGGGGCACGGCGCCTGATGGATATTGCCGCACGCCTTGAGGGTATTACACGCAACACCACAACGCACGCCGCAGGCATAATAATATCCGGCCAACCGATTACCGATTTTGCGCCTCTGGCTTTAAACGACGATGTTGTTGTCGAACAGTTTGCCAAGGATGAGGTCGGGCAGATAGGTCTTCTCAAGTTTGACTTCCTGGCCCTGCGCACTCTGACCGTTATTTCCGACTGCGTTGAGTTGGTTAAATCCCGCCGCGGAGTTTCTGTTGATATCGATAAGATTCCCACGGACGACAAAAACGTTTTTGAGATGATATCTTCAGGCGACACGCCCGGTGTTTTTCAACTTGAAAGCCGCGGCATGACCTCGTTTATGAAACGCCTGAAACCAAATAAATTGGACGAGATAATCGCGGGAATTTCTTTGTATCGACCGGGTCCTATGGAAAATATCGGCCAATATATCGAGTGCAAAAACGACCCTTCAAAGATTAGTTACGCTCACCCGCTTTTGGAACCCATTTTAAAAGAAACATACGGTTTCTTTGTTTACCAGGAGCAAGCCATGCAGGCAGTCCGCGACCTCGCGGGCTTCTCGATGGGACAGTCCGACAACATAAGACGCGCGATGTCCAAAAAGAAGCACGCCCTGATGGACAAGTATCGCGAACTTTTTATTCACGGCGGAGTGGATGAGAACGGAAAAATCGTTGAGGGCGCAATAAAGCGCGGAGTCGAGGAGTCCGTCGCAAATAAAATCTTTGACACGATTTCTGCCTTTGCCGATTACGCCTTCAACAAATCACATGCCGCGTGCTACGCTGTTGTCGCGTATCAGACGGCGTACCTTAAGTACTACTACCCCGTCGAGTTCATGACCGCCACCTTAAATTCATTTGCCGGAAACATGGACAAAATTCCGTTCTACATAAACTCGTCAGAAGCGATGGGTCTGCGCATTCTGCCGCCCGACGTCAACCACAGCTTTGAGTATTTCTGCCCTGAATCGGACAACTCAATCAGGTTCGGAATCGCTTCGATTAAAAACGTCGGACTTACCGCGGCCTCGGAGATGATACAGGAGCGACAGTCCCACGGCCTTTTCAAAGACTTCGAAAACTATCTCATGCGCATGGCGAAAATCTCGGGCAGAAAAAATGTCTGCGAGGCCCTTTGCCTTGCCGGAGCCCTGGATTGCTTCGGCCTCAATCGCGCCTCGATGATCTTTGTAATCCGCAACGAATTCGATAAACTCGCAAGTTCGCAGAGAAACAATATCATAGGTCAGATTTCCCTGTTCGATCTGGCAGAAGATGACCCGGGAACAAAACTGTTTATCCCCGAGACCGAGGAGTTCTCCGAAAGTGAAAAACTGCGCTGCGAAAAAGAGATGACCGGCATCTACATCTCGGGCCACCCGATGCAAAAATACATCCCCGTAATCTCCCAAATCGTCTCATTCGACATGAACGATTTTTCGGACATGGAATCCCTTTACGGAGACGATGAAATGGACGACGACGCGCCCGTTTGCATGGCGGGTCTCGTGCTTGCGCGCCGTGCCGGCACAACCAAAAAACAATCCCCGATGCTCACATTAAGCTGTGAAGACATGGCAGGCAAATTCGATGTGCTTCTCTTCGGCAAAACAGTCGAACTTTTCGGGAAACTGCCGCAGGAGGGCGGGGTATATATCTTCACCGGAAAACGCCACAAAAAGGAAGGAAACAACCTGGCAATTTTTGCGGATAAAATCTACACGATTCCTGAAGAAGGCGACGAGGAAGCGATAAAGGCGATTCGTTCGGACTACCGCGTCATCAACGCCCGTAACCAAAGCGGCCTGACCTCAACGACGGACACACACCGCGAAATGTATAAGCCCACCGGAGACTCGGTCACGATAACTTTTGCCGGAAGCCCCCAAAGCGCGGAATTCAACAGGCTTCTCAACTTCTGCGTATACTTCCACGGCTCGTCTCCCGTGACCGTGAAATTTGCCGTCGACGGCAGCACTGTGCGGCTCGATCAGGTATGCAATCTGACATCGGACAACGATGTTTTAAGAAGACTTCAGAAACTTAAAGGCGTAACAAAAGTCGAAGGAGGACAAAACAATGGATAAAGCCAACATCGAAGAATTAAACCGCGTAATTTCCGAGAGTAAACACATCGCCTTCTTCGGAGGCGCCGGTGTTTCCACCGAAAGCGGAATCCCGGATTTCAGATCCAAAGACGGCCTTTACAACCAGCATGACGTAAGGTTCGACAGATACTCTCCCGAATACCTTTTAAGCGACAGCTGCCTGATCGACCACCCTGATGTTTTCTTTGAATTCTACCGCCAGAAACTCGACTGCCGCGACGTCAAACCAAACAAGGCCCACTACAAATTGGCCGAGATGGAACAGAAAGGCAAACTCGACGGCATAATCACCCAGAACATCGACGGGCTCCACCAAAAAGCCGGCTCAAAAAAAGTCTACGAGATACACGGCTCGACCTTACGCAACTATTGCATGAAATGCCACGAAAAATATCCCGAAGACTTTATCTTCAAATCCGAAACCCACATTCCGCACTGCCCGAAATGCGGCGGCATCGTCCGCCCGGACGTCACCCTTTACGGCGAAGGACTGCCCCAAACCGCATGGGTTGAATCGATGCGCTTAGTCTACGCCGCGGATGTCTTAATTGTCGGCGGCACATCCCTGACAGTCCAGCCCGCCGCTTCAATGGTCTACCAATTCCCGGGCAAATATTTAGTCATCATCAACCGCGACAAAACCCCGTCGGACAAACAGGCCCAATTTGTCTTCCACGCGTCAATTTCTGAAATCCTTGACCAAATAGTAATCTGACAATGGAATTTACGCTTCGGTAAAAGAAAAACCGAAACGCAAATTCATTGTCAGACGGCGTTTTGTACTCTGCAGCGTACCCCGCTGTGGTACCGCTTATGCGACAAACACGCGATTTGTACTCTGCAGCGTACCCCGCTGTGGTACCGCTTATGCAACAAACACGCGATTCGTACTCTGTAGCGTACCCCGCTGTGGTACCATCCGACAAAAATGTTCGCTCCGGTTTTTCTTTTTTCCGGAGCGAAGGTTTTTTGTCTGATTTAGTTTTTTATCAGAGTTTGTTTATTCGGAAAGGACGGTGCCGTCCGCCAAAGTAATTGTGTACCCGTTGTAGTTGATGGTGCCTTCGCAGTCAACCGAGGTGACAGTACAATCGCCCGTCAGATTCCAAACCGCGCCTTCTTCGATTGTTATGACGCAGTTGTCGTCGACCGCCTCGCCGCCGTCTTCGTTTTCGAAAATGTTAATTGTGCCTGTGAGGACGGTGTCGCCCTTCAGTGTAAGGTCGAGGGTGGAGATGGTGTCGACTAAGATGTCGCCTGTAATTTCCTGGTCCTCGAGTGTGACTTCGGCCTGTCCGCCGTTTGAGCCGGCAGATCCCCAGCCGCGGGATGAGTTGTTGCCCGAGACTTTGAGGAAAACGTTGTCTTCGTCGTTGTTTGTGACGTCGACGTCCGACATGTAAATTGTGCAGGCGGTGTTGGTGACGTAAATGAGTTCGCCGATGTTGCCGGTCAGGGATCCACCGGTCATGGAGAACGATGAGGTTCCGACGTCTGCGTCGCCCGACATCGACTGATAAATCATGATTGTTCTGTCGCCTTCGCTCGCACTGCCGTTGGACGAAGAGTGAGTGCCGGTCGCGTCGCAGTCGACGAGCGTGATGGAGTTCTTGCCCTCGATGACGAATGCTTCGGAAGATGTTGCCGTGAGGGTTGCGTTTTTAACCGTGATGTCGGCTGTCGAGTAGATTGCGGGAGACCCTGTTCCGTGCGTTGTGTATGTACCGCCGTCGACGTTCACCGTTCCGCCGCCGCGGTCGGATCTGATTGCCGCGGACGAATTGCCGGATGTTTCGACTGTAAGGTTGGTCGCGTTTGTCGTGCCGCCCCCGGTGGTCTGAATTCCGCCGGAGTTGTTGCCAGTCGTGGTTATGGTTGAATCCGAAATGTTAACCGTGGTGCCGGAGCCGTAGGAGAACACGCCGTTACCGTTTTTTGCGCTTGACGTTACGGTCGCGTTCTCGATTGTAACGGTTGCGCCGTCGGTTGCAAGCAGCGCCGCGTTGACGCCGTAGAAGTCGCCGTTTTCGGTGTTGGACGAATCGCCCGCGGATTTGTCCACGGTGATATCCGTAAGAGTCACTTCAGCCCCGTCGACTCGGAGCGCGTTCTCATCGTCGCCCGTGGAAGCATATGTCTCGCCCGAGATCTCGGAGTCCGCGTTGATTGTCTCAGCCGCATCGCCCTGCGTTACCTGATTTCCGGCGCTGCTGTCAAATCCGCCGCCCATTCCGCCGCCTTCGCCGGGCATGCCGCCGCTCATGCCTCCGCCTTCGCCGGGCATGCCGCCTAAATATCTGACGGTCACGGACTCGATGTTGCCGTCTTCGTCGAAAACGATATCCACGACATCGCCAACCTCTATGTCGGACACCTCGATGTCCCCGGTTTCATCCGAAGATGTTTCCTCGCTGATTGCCGTGGAAGATAAATCAAAAGTAAGTTCTTCCGCGTCCTCGTCCTCTTCGAAAACATAAACTTCGGGCATCTGCATGTCGCCGCCGCCCGGCATCTGTCCTGCGCCCTGACTGTCGTCCCCGTCGGGTTTTTCGGGAGGCGTTCCGCCTTCGGAATCTGAGTTGCCGCCGGGCATCTCAGGCGGCGTTCCGCCGTTTGAATCTCCGCCCTGCATATCGGGCGGTGTGCCGTTGGAATCACCGTCAGGCAGGTCCGGAGGTGTGCCGCTTGAATCGGAATCTCCGTCCGGTTTTTCCGGCGGAGTCTGTTCGGTTTCATCGTCATCGTCGTTGTCTGATGCCTGCTTCTGCGCAGATTCCGATTCGGAATTCGAATCCTCATCGGGTTTGCTCATTTCCTGTTGCGTTAATGTTCCTGTTACAACAGTAATCGAATCGCCATCGACCGCAGTAACCTGCCCCGTGATTGTCTCGTTGCTGTGCTTAGATTCGGCTTCGGCTTCTTCGGTCTCTTCTGATTCCTCTTCCTCAACGTCCGTGACCTCGGTTGTAGTTTCGGTATCTTCGTCGTGTGTGATTGTGCATGCGCTTGCGCCGAATGCAATTGTGAGTGCGGTTACAAGTGCAATGATTTTTAAGTTTTTCATGGTGATCCTCCTCATATCATGTTTTGTACGATTGGCAGTATAGACATGAATTCTTAAATTTACCTTAAACAATTTTTCAAACGTAAAAAATTTCGTAATGAGGCTGTTTGGTATAATAGCGATGTTTTGTAAGGAGGGTTTTCATGAACATTACCGTTTATCTGGGATCGACGTTCGGCGAGAACGCTAAATTCAAAGACGAGATTTTAAAACTTGGGGAATTGATTGCCGAAGGCGGCCACACGCTTGTGTACGGCGGGTCGAAAACCGGGCTGATGGGACTTCTGGCCGACACCGTTTTACAAAACGGCGGCAAAGTTGTCGGTGTTGAGACGTGCGTGTTTATGGAGTTGGGATACGGGCATGATGGTCTGACGGAAATGGTTGTCGCGGAAGACATATCTGAACGTAAGAAAATTATGTTTGAAAGAGGGGATATTTTTGTGGCGTTTCCCGGCGGGCCCGGGACACTTGAAGAGATTAGTGAGATCTTTTCGAAAATTAAACTGGAAGAGTTTAAAGGCTATGCCGTGCTTTTAAATATTGACGGTTTTTATAAGCCTTTGGTCGAACTGCTTGATTCGATGCATGAACAGGGATTTATGTCGGACGAGTGCAGGAAGAGAATTGTTGCGGTGAGCGGGGCGCAGGATTTGTTGCACTTAATCGGGAACTAATTTATTATTTACGGGTTATTCCAAGGAGGATGTTATGGACGGATTTTTTGATAAACTCACGCAGATAAACGATGCGGTGAATACTTTCGTTTGGTCGACCACGGGTGTGTGGCTGCTTCTGGCAACCGGCATTCTGATGACGGTTCTGACCAAGTGTTTTCAGGTGACGCACCTAGGGCACTGGATGAAGAAAACAATCGGGTCGCTTTTTGACAAGAAGGTTATTTCACATACAGATGAGAACGCTTCGATTTCGCAGTTCCAGGCTCTTTGTACGGCGCTTGCCGCGACCGTCGGCGTCGGCAACATCGCAGGCGTGTCGGCTGCGATTGTGACGGGTGGCCCGGGTGCGGTGTTCTGGATGTGGGTTGCCGCCTTCTTTGGGATGATGACAAATTACTCTGAGAATATTCTGGGTATTTATTTCAGAAGAAAAAACCATAACGACGAGTGGTCCGGCGGGGCGATGTACTACCTGCAGGACGGGCTCGGGGGGTATCCGCATATGAAGAAAGTCGGCCGTGTCCTCGCTATTGTTTTTGCGGTGTGTGCGACATTGGCGTCGTTCGGTATCGGGAACATGGGACAGGTCAACAAGATTGTTTTGAATTTCACGGCGGCGTTCGATATTCCGCGCTGTCGCAGACCGTTTTGTATTCCCACAACGGCACCGACATCACACTTTATATGCCTATAGTGGGCGGCATCCTGATGGTGCTCGTCGGAATCGTTGTCTTAGGGGGCTTGCAGAGAATCGCGAACGTTGCCGAAAAAATTGTACCGTTCATGGTTATTGTGTATTTCTTAGGCGCGCTGATTCTGATTGTCGCAAACGGCAAAAATTTAGGCCCGGCATTTGCCGCAATCTTTAAGATGGCATTTACAAAGCAGGCCGCGTGGGGCGGGGCCGCGGGTGTCACTCTCAAGACCATTGTTACGCAGGGCTGCAAGAGAGGCGTTTTCTCGAACGAGGCGGGCCTCGGATCCTCGGTTATGGTGCACTCGAATTCCAACGTCAGGGAGCCTGTCAAGCAAGGTCTGTGGGGTATCTTCGAGGTCTTTGCCGATACCATCGTTATCTGCACACTGACGGCGCTGTCTATCCTGACCGCGGGCGTTATAAATCTTGAGACGGGGGAACTTGCAAGCGGCGATGATTCGACATTGGTTGCCGAGTCGTTCAACACGATTTTCAAAGTCGGAAATTTTGAGTACGGAAAATATTTCGTTGCGCTCGCGATTACCGTCTTTGCTTTTACGACAATTCTCGGGTGGTCGCACTACGGAAGCAAAACGATTGAATATCTGGCAGGCGACCATGCGCCTGTCGCGACAAAAATTTATAAGATTGTTTTCGTGCTGATGATTCTGTCCGGAAGCCTTATGACGTCCTCAATCGCGTGGGATATTTCCGACACATTCAACGGCCTGATGATGCTGCCGAACTTAATCGGTGTCATCGCAATGAGTCCGTTGGTCATGAAACTTACGAACAACTACGTTGACAGAAGAATCAAGGACAAAAAGGTCGAGCCGATTCTGTCGTATTTCCCCGAAATTCAGAAGGAGAACGCAAAGGTCATCGAAGAGACCGGAGAGGAATAATTTTGAGTTTCAACAAGAGCGACATCTCGCGTAATATGTGCCAGCTCACGGGCTCCTTCGCAAAAAAGGGTTACGACTGGTGGTGGCATTCGTTCACGGGTATTTCGGAAAAGACAGGCGAACAAAGAGCGTTTTTCGTGGAGTTCTTTTTGTGCAATCCCGCGCTCGGCGGCAAAGATCCGCTGTTCGGGCAAAAATCCACAGATGCAATTCCGTCGTACCTGATGGTCAAGGCCGGTGCATGGGGGCAGGGCGCAAAGCAGCTCCACAGATTCTTTTCGTGGGATGAGGCAAAGGTCGATTTCGGCTGTCCGTACAAAGTAACGGCCGCAGACTGCTTAGCCTCGGAAGAGAGAATAAAGGGTTCCGTAAAAATTTCCGAAGACGACGCGAAAACACACCCCGAGTGGATGTGCAACGCCGGAGAGATCGAATGGGATTTAAAGATACAAAAAGATGTCGCGTTTAACGTGGGGTACGGCGCGGGAAAACTGTTCCGCAAAATGAAAGCCTTCGAGATGTTCTGGCACGCCGAGGGAATGAAGTCCGAATACGACGGATACGTGATTTTCGAAGGCGAGAGATACAAAGTTTCCAAAGACACAAGTTACGGTTATGCCGACAAGAACTGGGGGCGCGATTTCACATCGCCCTGGGTCTGGCTTTCCTCGAATAATCTGGTGTCCGAAATTACGGGCAAAAAACTTGAGGATTCCGTTTTCGATATAGGCGGAGGGAAGCCCAAGGTCGGGCCCCTTACCCTGAAGGGCAAGCTCTTATCCGCATTTTGGTATGAAGGAAAAGCATACGAATTTAATTTCTCGAAATTTTGGACGGCGACCCGCACAAAATTCGATTGCCGCGAGACCGACACGCAAATTGTCTGGCATGTTGAGCAGAAGACGTGGTGCAATAAAATGGTTACGGACATGACGTGCGACAAGTCCGACATGCTCCTTGTAAACTACGAATCCCCCGACGGCAAAAAACGCCACAACAGACTTTGGAACGGCGGCAACGGCAAAGGCACTGTAGAACTATACAGACACGGAAAACTTGTGGACAGAATAAGGGTTTCAAACGCCGGCTGCGAGTGGGGAGAATATTCCGAATAACAGAGTGTTGAACTAAAGAATTTTAAGTTATATAATCCTCTTGAAAATATACCCCAGGGGGGTATGGAGGTTTATATGGCTGATTGCTGCAAAAGACATAAGATTAGAGACGACTCCGATAAGAAGAAAATGCTCAATCGACTGAAACGAATCGAGGGCCAGATCAGAGGACTCGAGAAGATGGTCGAAGACGACTGCTATTGCCCGGACATTCTGGTACAGGCGCAGGCGGCCAATTCCGCGCTGAATTCTTTTTGCAAATCTCTTCTCAAAGATCACATAAGAACGTGCGTAAGAGAAGACGTCAAAGCCGGCAAAGACGAGAGCATCGACGAACTCCTGGATGTCCTTTCGAGGTTCATGAAATGAGCAGAAGATTTGTCGTTACGGGCATGAGTTGCGACGCATGCAGGGCCAGAGTTGAGAAGGCTGTCTCCGGCCTCGACGGTATCGACGCATGCAATGTGAATCTCCTCACAAATTCCCTCACGGTTGAAGGCAAGGCAAGCGACACACAGATTATCGAAGCGGTCGAAAATGCCGGCTACGGCGCGCACGTTTCGGAGGACGCAAGCGACGGAATTCTGGAAGACAAGGAAAGTCCAATTCTGATTAAAAGATTAATTATCTCGGCGATACTTTTGGTATTTCTGATGTATCTTTCCATGGGCCACATGATGGCCGGATTCCCCTTGCCGAAGTTTATGGAATCGCCCATCGTTATAGGAACAGCTGAAGGTGTGATTGCTTTGGCTGTTATGTTCGTAAACAAAAAGTTTTTTACAAGCGGATTTAAATCGCTGTTCTCAGGGAGCCCCAACATGGACACACTCGTGGCCCTCGGGTCTCTGACAAGTTTTTGCTACAGCCATGCGGTTATGTTTCTGGCGGCAAAAAGTTACTCTGCGGGCGACACGGCGGAGGCTCACAATTATGTGATGAATCTTTATTTTGAATCTGCCGCGATGATTCCGACTTTCATTACCATCGGCAAACTTTTGGAGGCAAAGTCAAAGGGAAGGACGACGAGCGCTTTGAAAGATCTGATCAAACTCGCCCCCGATGAAGCTCTTGTTATAAGAGACGGAAAAGAAGTTACGGTTAACGCAAACGAGGTTTTGAAAGGCGATGTTTTTGTTATAAAACCCGGCGCGAAAATCCCTGTCGACGGTGTTGTTAAAAAGGGAAATTCAGCGGTTGTCGAAGCCGCTCTCACCGGCGAGTCAATCCCATCGGAAAAACAAGCGGGAGATAAGGTTTACGCAGGCACGGTCAACACTAACGGGTACTTGGAATGTGAGGCACAGGCCGTGGGGCAGGACACCGCGCTTGCGCAGGTTATTAAACTTGTCACCGAGTCATCTGCGACCAAGGCTCCGATTGCAAGGATTGCCGATAAGGTTGCGGCGGTTTTCGTGCCGGTGGTTATGGGTCTTGCCCTGATAACTTTTGCCGGATGGCTTATTGCGGGAAGAGAGTTTTCGTTTGCGATTGCCAGAGGCATCTCGGTGCTGGTTATTTCATGTCCGTGCGCGCTAGGGTTGGCGACCCCGGTGGCCGTTATGGTCGGCAACGGAATCGGCGCGAAAAACGGAATTCTGTTTAAGACATCGGCGGCTTTGGAGGCGTGCGGCAAATGCGATGTCGTTGTGCTCGACAAAACAGGCACGGTCACGAGAGGCTTGCCGCAGGTGACAGACGTAAATACAAACATAGATGAACATCTATTTATCGATATTGCGTACTCAATCGAGTCGATGTCCGAACACCCGATAGCCGCCGCGATTGTAAGTTATTGCGAAGAAAGAGGCGCAAATAAATCTGAGGCAAAAGATTTTGAAAGCCATGCAGGCGGTGGCATAGCAGCAGAAATTAACGGACAAAAAGTACGGGCGGGGTCTTTAAAGTTTGTGAGCCTTCCGGAAGAGTTCGAAGCGCAGGCACAGCTTTTCGCCGCGGAAGGAAAGACACCTGTGGCTTTTGAGTGTGACGGTAATTTTATCGGAATGCTTGCCCTGAGGGACGAGATCCGCCCGGAGTCCGTGGAAGCCATAAAGAATCTGAAGCCCATGGGTCTCGGTACGGTGATGCTCACCGGAGACAACAAAAAGGTCGCGGATGCCATTGCCTCTCGGGCGCAGGTTACAAGAGTTATATCGGAGGTGCTGCCCGCGGATAAGGATAAGGTGATAAGAACCCTCGAGAGCCAAAACCTTAAGGTTGTGATGGTAGGCGACGGCATCAACGATGCGCCTGCGCTGACCTCCGCCGACATCGGCATGGCCATAGGCTCGGGCACAGATGTCGCAATCGATGCCGCGGATGTTGTGCTCGTCAAGAATAATCTGGGCGACGTCCCCGCGGCAATCCGTTTAAGCCGTCTGACTCTGCGCAACGTCAAGGAAAACCTTTTCTGGGCATTCATATACAACGCGATCTGCATACCTCTCGCGGCCGGCGTGTACGGGTTTTCGATGAAGCCGATGTACGCTGCGCTTGCAATGGCCGCATCCTCGGTCTGTGTGTGCATGAATGCCCTGCGCCTGAATTTTGCGAACATCAGAAAGTACGGTAAGGAGAGAGATTCTTCTTCCGTCGAAAACATAATCCTTAACACAGAATTTAATTTAAAGGGAGGTACAAACCTTATGAAAACCATGAAGATTTCCGGCATGATGTGCGAGCACTGCCAAAAGAGAGTCAAGAAAGCCCTCGAGGCCATAGACGGCGTAAAGTCCGCGGACGTAAGCTTTGAGAAGGGCACGGCAATCGTCGACTGCGACGGCGTGGACGACGCGGTTCTTGCCAAAGCCGTGACCGACGAGGACTACGAAGTTATCTCAATCGAATAAATTTCTACAAAACCTATTGACAAGGTAGGAATAACGATATAAAATCCTTGCATCAAAACCAAGGAGGTCCGGAGGAACATGTTTAACTGTCAGAAGATGCGAATGCTTATCTCCCGGACGGCGAACGTGTTCCGCTGGATTCTGACGCGCACAGGATTTCAATCGAGCACTGCTGTCCGGGAGTAAAATTTCCCGGACTTTTTTATGCGCAGTTTAAATTCAAAGGAGAAACTTAAAATGTCAAATTATAAATTCGAAACTTTGCAGCTTCACGTAGGACAGGAAACACCCGACCCGGCAACCGACGCGCGCGCAGTGCCCATCTACCAGACAACATCTTATGTTTTTAGAAATTCAGAGCATGCCGCGGCAAGATTTGGGCTGGCGGATGCGGGAAATATCTACGGCAGACTTACGAATTCGACTCAGGGCGTTTTCGAGGACCGCGTTGCGGCTTTGGAAGGAGGCACGGCGGGCCTTGCTGTCGCATCGGGTGCCGCGGCAATCACTTATACGATTGAAGCCCTGGCCGCAAACGGCGGGCACATCGTGGCGCAGAAAACAATATACGGCGGCAGCTTCAACCTTTTGGAACACACTTTGCCGCAGTACGGAATCGACGCGACTTTTGTTGATGCACACAACTTAGATGAAGTTGAGAGCGCAATAACAGACAAAACAAGAGCCGTCTATCTTGAGACTTTGGGTAACCCCAACAGCGACATTCCCGATATAGATGCAATTGCGGAAATTGTGCACAAGCATAATATTCCGCTTGTTGTGGACAACACTTTCGGTACACCGTATCTGATCCGTCCGATAGAGCACGGCGCGGACATCGTTGTACACTCGGCAACAAAATTTTTGGGCGGTCACGGAACCGCTTTGGGCGGCGTCATAGTCGAGGCCGGCAAATTCGACTGGAAAGCATCCGGCAAGTATCCTCAGATTGCGGATCCCAATCCTTCCTACCATGGCATATCTTTTGCCGACGCGGTAGGTCCCGCAGCCTTTGTTACTTACATCAGGGCAATCCTGCTGCGTGACACCGGCGCGACACTTTCACCGTTCAACGCATTCCTCCTGCTCCAGGGCGTTGAGACCCTGTCTTTGAGACTTGAGCGCCACGCGGAGAACACGAAGAAAGTTGTGGAGTTCCTGTCAAACCACCCTCAGGTCGAAAAGGTCAACCATCCATCTTTGTCGGACCATCCCGATCACGCACTCTATGAGAAATATTTCCCCAACGGCGGCGGATCGATCTTTACTTTTGAGATTAAAGGTGGGAAGGAAGAGGCCTGGAAATTCATCGACAACTTAAAAATTTTCTCGCTTCTTGCAAATGTCGCCGACGTCAAGAGCCTCGTTATTCACCCGGCAAGCACCACGCACTCTCAGCTCACAGATGAGGAACTCGAGGATCAGGGCATTAAGCAAAACACCATCAGACTTTCCATCGGAACGGAGCATATCGACGACATAATTGCGGACCTCGAAGGCGGATTTGCGGCTGCGGTAAAATAAAGGTATTGAGAATTATCTGTTGTGCTATAATCAAAATACGCAGGCAGAATGCATGCGGGAGGAGTCCCCTCCCGTTTTGCGTTGAAGCGAATCCCCATTCCAAGGAGAATTGACGACATGGCTGACGACATCAACAACGAATTGAACGAATATACTCCCGAGGTTCCCGAAGGTTTGTTTGAACCCAAGGAAGAAATCGAAGAGGCCGCCAAGGATGCAGCCGAAGAAGTTTCGGAAACGGTAGAAGCCGCGGACGACAAGGCCGCGAAGAAGGCCGAGAAAGCGTCGAAGGCTGCCGAGGAAGCAAAGCGGCGCGAGGCCGAGAAGGCACAGAAGGCTCAGGACAAAGCAGACGCGAAGGCTGCAAAGAAGGCCGAGAAGAAGAGACTTAAGAGAGAAAAGCAGCAGGCTTTGATTGATGCCTGCCCGAGAATCTACCGTCCTGTTTCCACATCGGCATTTTTCTGGCTCGGTGTTATCTCGACAATCATCCCGGGCGTAAGTTTCATTCTTACGATTCTCCTGTCCCTCATCCCGAGAAACCGCAACATCAAGCATTTCGAGCGCGCTATCCTGATACTCCACATCATCTGGATAATCATCGCGGTAATCCTTGTCGCAATCTTCTATCTGGCCCTCGACACACAGACCCAGACGGATTTCATCAATTCCGTAACAAAGATTGTATCGGCATTCAGTTTCTCTTAACATTTAATCAATGAATTTCAAAAAAAAGGATTGCCTCAGGGCAGTCCTTTTTTCGTTGCCAATACGCGATGCCGATTGTATAATCTCCCCACAAGGTGTAAATGGTTGTACAGAGGAACACGCCACATCAGTGGAGAGGCAGGTGCAACTCCTGCTGCCTTGTACGGGGCGTTTTTAACGCCTCGTTTCTATATTTGGAGTGTGAATAAAATCATGTCGAAGAAGAAAAAGAACAAGGAAAATTATAACTCATGCCATTGCGGTCCTGTTGATTACAGTTCGCTGACGGACGAGGAATTGGATGAACCGGTAAAGCGCGAGGACGAGCGTTGGAGCAAGCTGACGGACGAAGAAAAATTGGCGGAAATGAGTCGGTTTTGTGAGAATTAAAATATTTGCAAAATCAGAGGTAAGCCTTATTTAACCCGAGTGTATCTCATTTGTAACATTGTTAATTTAGAATGGTTCGTATAGATTGGCAGTCGGAGGCTTAACAATGTCAGAGTTGATTTCAAAGAAGCAATTGCTCAGAACAACACATATTTCTTACGGAACTTTATACAGATGGAAGAGGATGGGGCTGATCCCCGAGACCTGGTTTATCCACAAGGCCACAGAGACCGGGCAGGCCACATATTTCCCTAAGGAAAAAATCCTCACAAGAATCGAAAGAATACAGGAACTCAAATCCGAGCTTACGGTTGAGCAGATGCAGGAACTGTTCTCGGCAAACGTCAACAGTTTCAAGATTCCGCTCGAGGATTTCACGGAACTCAATATCGTCGGCAAGATGTCCCTCAAGGCATTCACTGCGGTTTTCCCGGACAAAAAGGTTCTCGACTTCAACGATGTTTTCGGCATGTATGTCGTCGACCACCTGATGAAACTCTCCGGCATCTATCTTGAGGATGCAAAGCAGGTTCTGCGCCTCCTTTGCAAGTACCTCTCCGTTGAGGCATCCAAAGACTACCAGCTTCTGCTCCTGCGCAAAATGGGCGTCCCCATGACGGTCCTTGTTTCCGGCGAAGATCAGATTCTGCTCGAAGAGAGCACAGAGGTTATCGCGTGCGCAAACCTCACCGAATTCGAGGAAGCGCTCAAGGACAGACTCATCGCGTAAGGAGAAATAAATGCCCGCACAATATTCCGAAAACGAGATAATTTCGGCACTCTCTGTTTTGGGCGAGCCCACGCGCGTGCGCATCCTTATCCTTATCTCCGAACTCGGGCGCGCGAGGTCCATCGACATCCTGCCTGAGTTTTCGGTCACGCAGCCGACCCTCTCGCACCACTTAAACCTGATGCTCGAAAACAACCTTCTGGTGGCAACTCCCGACGGTCGCTGCATCTACTACTCGGTCAACGCGGACATGCTTAAGGCTATCTCGGCTTTCACCGACACCCTGACCGCCCCGCCGGTCGTGGTCACCACCCCTCAGGGCAAAGCGGTCGCGGAAAAGCGCACGCAGGTGAGACGAAAAATCGCCAAAGAATCGGCCACCCTCAAAAAAACTTCTTCCGTTCCGATCCCGAAGTCCTCGGTCGACAAACCCGATATCGACAAGCTTCGAAAAGAGAAGAAAAAGAAAGACAAGAAAAAAGACAAAGACAAGAAGAAAAAGAAAAAATAACCAATCGCCCGCCATCCGTTTGGCGGGCTTTTTATGTCGTACGGTAACTCGTACGAAAACAGCCCCAAGGGGGTAAAATGTACGAGTTACCATACGAGTTGCAAATTGCATGCAGGTCGGACTGGTAGCCGGTACCATCAAATTTGTAGCGGATAATCTTGAGTGAGTGAATCTGTATTGCCCGACCAATAGTTGTGTTTGACATAAAGTTCAAAGGTGTTAAAATTATTTCAGAAGATGGTGCTGCCGGACAGCGGTACCTATGATTGGTATTTAGAGCCGCTTATCTTTTGGAAGGGACGAGCGGCTTCTTTTATGCTTTAAATCAGAATACACGCAACCGGCTTTGAAACCGAAAGCTAGCAGAGCTGAAGCGAAGGTAATCAGGGTGATAAAATCCGTCATACTCATAAGCATCCCCCCCTTTCATAATTCTTAAAGAACTTTTGTTGATTGGGAGGCACCGCTGCCCTGTGGCAGCACCAACAGCATAATTATAACAGAACAAATGTTCTTGCGATAGGGTTAATTTCAAAACATTCGCCTTAATTGAAGGTTGTATGATAACTCGTACAAAAAAGACCGCCGGAGTGGCGGTCTTTTGTTTTCGATGTGTGTGGTGATTAATTCTTGGCGTTCTGCTCTGCGAGGAGATCTTTGATTTCCGTTAAAAGCCTGATGTCGTCGGGTACCGGAACTTCTTCTTCGGGTTGTCCGTTCTTCTTGAGTTTTGCGCCTGCTTTCTTGAGGCTGTTGACGCTCTTGATGAAGAGGAAGAGGACGAGGGCCAGGATGAGGAAGTTGATTACGGCGGAGATGAATGCGCCGTAGGTGATGTACTGTCCGGAAGAGCCGAGCTCGACCGCGCCGCCGACGTCACCGCCGCCGATCAGGTTGATGACGGGCTGGATGAAGCTGTCGGTGAATGAAGTTATGAGTGACTGGAATGCGCCGCCGATGATGACACCTACCGCCATGTCGATAACGCTTCCCTTAAGAGCAAATTCCTTAAATTCTTTTAACAAACCCATTTGTAACGCCTCCGAATCAGATGAACTTCTTTATTGAATCGGGGATGTCCTCGATTGTGTTGCTGTAAACGATTGTGGCGGTGATGGGGCCGTCCGCGAGGAATTTGTCGAGTTTGTCGAGGAAGACCGCGAGATCGTCGGTGTTCTCGTTGCCGGACACCTTCTTGATACTGTCGATGTAGATGTGTGTCAGGTCGTAGTCCTTGGAGCAGATGCCGCCGATGAAGGACAGGAGTTGGTCGAAACCGTCTACGGGATACTCGTTGATATTAATAAGACGGACTCTGTGTTTGAGAAGCTGGTCCAATCTGTTACCGCGTTCTATGCAAACCACATTGCTGTCCGTCGTTGCTACCTGGTTGATTTCGTCCACAAGGCGGGCCGTCTTGCCCGAACCTTTGGCTCCTGCAATTATTTTGATCATAGAAATTCTCCTCCTTTGGGGATTTTTTTCGTCTCTTCAATTTTACTTGAATTGGCGGTCAAAATGAATAGTGAATTTGCGTATATATTGAGTGATTTATTTGCGCACATTGACTTGTTTGGGCGGTAATGTCCAAAGGAGTTGCCATCGGCCGCATTTTGTGGTAGTATCGCATTGTTCTTGATTACTTTTTAAGTAAACGGGCACCTTCGGGTGGTTCCCGTTTTTTTGTTGGCTTGCAGGAGGAAACATTGGGTAAAAGGTCTAAGAAAGCGCAGGAAGCGTACGATCTGGCTTTGCCGGTGGCCGAGCGTCTGGGCTACGATCTGGTCGATGCGGAGTACGCAAAAGAAGGTCAGAAGATGTTTCTGACGCTGTTTATTGACAAGAGGGGCGGGATTACCGCCGACGACTGTGAGGCTTTTTCAAAGGAAGTCGACCCCGTTCTGGATGAAGGGATGCAGTCGGATGCCGACTATTTTGTCGTGTCGTCCCCGGGGCTTACAAGGCCTTTGGAGACCGTGAAAGATTACATCCGCTACAAGGATGAGGCGATTGATGTGAAACTTTTCGCGGCCAAAGACGGCCTAAAGGAATTTACGGGTGTTATATCGGATGTGACGGAAGATTCCGTGACGTTTGACACCGAAGATGCACAGGTCACAGTCAGCCTTAAGGAAATTGCGAAGGCTGTGAGACATATAGAATTTTGAAATTAAAAGAGAGGAGATAAAAAATGGCACGAGGAAAAAAACAGGAAGAAGACGAGCAGATTTCGATAGTTGATGCCGTAAAACTTCTTGCGCGCGAACGTTCGATCGACGAGGAAGAGGTTTTCAAGGCAATCGAAAGCGGTATCGTCGCCGCATACAAGAAGGAGTTCGGCTCCAGCCGTCAGGAAATCAACAATGTTGAGGCCGAGATTGACAGACAGACAGGCGAGATTTATGTCTGCAAGATTGTCGAGGTCGTCGATGAGGTTTATGACGACATGAACGAGATATCCCTGGAAGATGCCCAGGCGATGGGTTACGAGGATATCGACGTCGGCGATGAGGTTGAACTTGCCGTCGACGTAAAGGATCTGGGCCGTTTGGCAGCAGGTGCCGCGAAGAGTGCAATCTCTCAGAAGGTAAGAGAGTCCGAGGGCGTTAAGATCAAGGCTGAATTCGATTCCAAAATCGGGGAAATCGTATCCGGCAGAATCGTGTCCGCGGACAACCGTATGGTTATGGTAAACATCGGCCGTGCAGAGGCTGTTCTGCGTCGTGACCGCCAGGTTAAGAACGAGAAATACGAAAGAGGAACAACAATGAAGTTCCTCGTTATCGGAATCGAAGAGGCAAACGGCAGACCTTCCATTGTTCTCACGCGTAAGTCTGCCGATTTTGTAAAGAAACTTTTCGAGATGGAAGTCGACGAGGTTAAGTCCGGTAAGGTTGAGATCAAATCCATCGCAAGAGAGCCCGGATCGCGCACAAAGATGGCGGTTTATTCAAGGGACCCTAACATCGACGCAAAGGGTGCGTGCGTAGGTCAGCACGGTATCAGAGTTCAGTCTGTTATCGAGGAAATCAACCACGAGAGAATCGATATCGTTGACTGGAACGAAGACGAAGTGCTCTTTATAAGCGAGGCTTTGCAACCGGCTCAGGTTATGAGAGTCGACACGGAAATCGTGATGGGCGAAGGAAGCCAGGAAAAGCATGCAACCGTTATCGTTCCGGACGACCAGTATTCCCTGGCAATCGGCAAGGGCGGTCAGAACGTAAGACTTGCGGCCAAACTCACGGGATTTAAGATTGACATCAGAAGAGAATCCGAAGAAACGGCTGAGAAGAAACAGTCGTTGCTCGACGCATTCACCGCAGTCGATGAGACGGAAGGGCAGGAAGACAACTGATGAAGAAACAACCTCAGCGCTCATGTGTGGTATGCAGAACCGTAAGGGATAAGAAGGATCTCCTTCGTGTGGTCCTGACACCCGACGGAGATGTTGTTTTCGATCCCTCGGGAAAGGTATCCGGAAGAGGCGCGTATCTGTGCAAGAATCCGGAATGCATCAAGGCTGAAATGAGCAAGTCCGGAAGACTTGCGAGAAGTTTGAAACACAACATAACTTCCGAAGAACTGTCCGGGATAGCCAAAGAACTTGAGGCTTTGATCGGAGATTTAAATGAGTGAAGAGGAGAAGATACTTAAATTTTTAGGGCTTGCCGCGCGTGCGGGGAAAGCCGATTCCGGAGGCGATGCCGTTGAGGCGGCGTTGCGGAAAGGGAAGGCTGAACTTTTGCTTATCGCAGAGGATATTTCCCGCAACAGTCTGGACAGTATTCTGTCCGCCGCAAAGGTGTACGAAAGCAAAAGAGGAGTGCCCGTTGCGTGCTTCAGTTTCTCGGACAAGGAAAGTCTGGGAAAGGCCCTCGGGAAGGCGGACCGGTCTGCGGTTGCAGTCACCGACACGGGGTTTGCGGCAAAGCTTGAAGAAATGCTGGAAGGTTACAAGGAGGACGTCTGATGGCAGAAGACAACGAGAATAAAAAAGAACTGAAAGTCGGAGGTGTTTCCGGAAGCAAAACAATGCGTGCCGGACGCGTCAGAAAGAAGAAGACCGAGGAGGCCCCGGCTGAGGTTGCGGCCACCGCCGAGGTTAAGCCTGCCGAAGAGCCGGTAAAGGAAGAGGTTGCCAAGAAGGCAGAGAAGAAACCGGCGGCCGAAGAAAAGCCGGTTGAGAAGAAAAAGAAGACCCCGGCAAAAAAGGCTGAGGAGAAGCCGGCCGAAGAAAAGAAAGAGAAAAAGCCCGCGGCAAAAAAGGCCAAGGCGGAGCCTGTGAAGGAAGAGGTTAAGCCTGAGGTAAAAGAGGCGGCAAAGACCGAAGATAAGCCCGCAGAGGCTCCGGCGAAAACAACTCAGACCGAAGAGGTTAAAGAGAAGCCAGCCGAGCCTGCAAAGCCCAAACTTTCTTCGGCTGTCATATCTCTCCCGGGACAGGAAACGAAGGTCGTTAAGAATTCGGCGTATATCACATACAACCGCAAGTCTCCCACGAGAAGAGACGACGGAAGAGGCAGTCAGAGACCCCGCAACAACAACCAGGGTTATCAGGGCGGCAAGGATAAGGACGACGATACGCCGTCGCGTCCCCCTCAGAGGAGAACCCCGAAGGCAAGATCGGATTCCCCTGTTGTAGAGGAGGTCAAGAAGAGCCGCGCCAACTATGCCGAGAAGAACGCAATGGACAGGAAGCACACCGAGTCCGACAGACGCGACAGAAATTCCGGCGACAAGCGCAAGCAGTCGAAGAACCAGCAGTATTCCGGAAGAATGAATTCCGACGGAGAGTACGATGATTATTCGTATCGAAAAAAGAAGAAGAAGAACTCTCAGCAGGAAACTCATGAAGTTGCCCAGGTTATAACGCACATCAGCCTGCCTCCGTTCATCACGGTCAAGGAATTCGCCGAGGGTATCGGCAAGAAGAGTTCCGAGGTAATTATGGAACTGATGAAATTGGGCGTTATGGCAAACATCAACAAGGAACTCGATTTTGACACGGCATTCATGCTTGCCGACGCGTTCGGTATCGAGGCTGAGCCCATCACCGAAGTCACCGAGGAAGATATCCTCTTTGACGAGGGTGAGGACAATCCCGAGACCATGGAGCCGAGGCCCCCTGTCGTTGTCGTCATGGGTCACGTCGACCACGGTAAAACATCCCTGCTCGACCGCATCCGTTCGACAAACGTTATCGAAGGCGAGGCCGGCGGTATCACTCAGCATATCGGTGCTTATACCGTAAGACTCAAGGGTCGTCAGATTACGTTCCTTGACACTCCGGGTCACGAGGCGTTCACAACGATGAGAGCCCGCGGTGCGCAGTTTACGGACATCGCAATCCTGGTTGTCGCCGCCGACGACGGTGTCATGCCTCAGACAATCGAGGCGATTAACCACGCCAAGGCCGCTAATACCGAGATTATCGTTGCAATCAACAAAATCGATAAGCCGGGCGCCAACATTGAGCGTGTTAAGCAGGAACTCGTCAATTACGAGTTGATTCCCGAGGAGTGGGGCGGTTCGACCATCATGGTTCCCGTATCCGCGAAGAAGGGTGAAGGTATTGACGACCTGCTCGAATCAGTTCTCCTGGTTGCAGACGTTATGGAGCTCAAAGCCGACCCGAAGCGTCAGGCCAAGGGTGCCGTTATCGAAGCACAGCTCGATAAGAACCGCGGACCTGTCGCAAGTGTTCTTGTGCAGCGCGGTACTTTAAGACAGGGCGACTCCGTTGTATGCGGTGCTATGATGGGTAATGTCAGAGCCATGTACGACGACAAGGGTAACCAGATTAAGAAGGCGGGCCCTTCCGTACCTGTAGAGATTTTGGGCCTTCCGGAAGTTCCGGAAGCCGGCGAGGAACTCTATGTCGTAACGGACGAAAAGGTCGCAAGGCAGTTGGTTGAGAAGAGAAAGATCAAGCAGCGCGAGGCACACATCAACGCATCCTCGAGAATGAGTCTTGAGACTCTCGCGGCTCAGATGGCATCCGGAGACGTCAAGGATCTGAACATCATCGTCAAGGCCGACGTTCAGGGTTCCGTTGAGGCCGTTATCCAGTCTTTGGAGAAACTTTCAAATGACGAAGTCAAGGTCAAGGTTATACACGGCGGCGTAGGTGCAATCAACGATTCCGATATCGTTCTCGCCGATGTATCGAACGCCATCATCATCGGCTTCAACGTAAGACCGAACCAGCAAATCGTCGACAAGGCAAAAGAGGTCGGTGTCGACATCCGACTTTACAACGTCATCTACAAGGCAATCGAGGACATCGAGCTGGCCATGAAGGGTATGCTCGCACCTGTAATCGAGGAGGTCGTTTTGGGCCATGCCGAAGTCCGCGAACTGTTCAAGGTTTCCGGTATCGGCACCATCGGCGGCTGCTATGTAACAGACGGTAAGATTGTAAGAAACTGCGGTGTCCGCGTTATCCGTCAGGACATCGTTGTATACACCGGCAAACTCGGTTCCCTCCAGCGTCTGAAGGATGCGGTTAAGGAAGTAAATTCCGGATACGAGTGCGGTCTTACAATCGAGAACTACAACGACATCAAGGTTGAGGACGTAATCGAAGCGTTCGACAACGTAGAGGTTGAAAGAGAGTAACGATGAAGAAAAACAGAGCACAAACCGTGGGGGACGAGATACAGAAAATTCTGTCGGACATCCTCATGAATAAACTCAAGGACCCGCGCATCCCGATTCTGACTTCGGTCACCGAGGTCAAGATGTCCTCGGACCTGTCTCACGCCACATGCTTCATCTCCGTTTACGGCAACGATGAGGCCAAGGCCGAGGCAATGAAGGCGATAAACCACGCATCCGGTTTTATCAGACGCGAGGTGGCGCAGAACATGCGCCTGCGCGTGGCACCGGAATTGCACTTCAAACTCGACAAGTCTTTGGAGGATGCCGCGAAAATAGAAAAGCGCATCGACGAGGTCATAGCCGAAGACGAGCGGAAAGCAAAGGAACGCCAAGAATCTGCGGGAGGTCAGGAGTGAAAGACTTTTACACCGACAGTGCAGAGAGGATGGCAAAAAAATTTATAGCCGCCGCGGAAGAGATTTCTTCCGCCGGCGGTTTTTGCATGTTTTTCCCGCACAGGAGCGTTGACGGCGACTGCATAGGATCGGCGTCGGCAATGACATCGGCAATGAGGGCGTTGGGATGTGATGCGTATGTCGCGATGCCGGAACAGTTGCCTGAATTCATGCAGTTCATGGACGTCGACGAATTCCTGGCATTCCCGTGGGATATTCCGGATTTCAAAACGGATAAAACAATAAGCGGCAAAAAATGGATGGGCGCGTATGCGGTGGACTGCTCGGAAAGTTCGCGTATGGGTGTGTGCGGTGAGTTTTTCGACATGTTCGACAACCATCTTATCGTCGACCACCACGAGTCGGTTACGATGAGATCCGACAACTTCTGGATATGCCCCGAGGCGTCCTCGGCGTGCGAGCTTTGCTACTACGTAATCTCCAAAATGGAAGAGATTACATGCAAAGACCTAATCGATAAAAGATGCGCCGAATGCCTGATGGTCGGAATGGTAACGGACACGGGAAGATTTACGTTCAGAAACACTTTGCCCGAGACCCTGATTTCCGCGGGCGAGCTGATGGAAAAAGGCGCGTCCGTGACGGATGTTTGCTACAACTTATTCGACAGATCGAAGAAAGAAAATTTCCTGCTTTCCGCGGAAGCGAGATCGCGCGTTGAATTTTATGCGGACGGCAGATTTGCGATAACCGTTGTCCCCAGGGAACTCTTTATAAAATACGGCGCAGGGCCTTCCGGTGTCGACGATGTCGTATCGAAAATGCGAGATATCGACGGTGTGGAACTTGCGGTCGTTTTAAGGGAACTTGAAGGCGGCGAGATAAGAGGAAACGTGAGGTCGAAGACGGATTTCGACTGCACAAAATTAGCCTCCCAATTCGGAGGCGGCGGACATATGCGCGCCTCGGGTCTGACGGTCAAAGACAGAGACATTTACGACCTCAAAGACGCGGTTATAAAGGCGGCTCTTGAACTTCTATGAACGGAATGATTCTGCTCGACAAACCCACCGGTAAAACGTCTTTCGACGCGGATAAATTTATCCGCAGAATTTCATCCGCAAAAAAGGTCGGACATTTAGGCACATTGGACCCTTTCGCAACGGGTCTTCTGCCTGTGTTTCTTGGCACCGGCCTTAAGATGATCCGCTACTGCGAAGGGTTCGACAAGACCTATGTTTGCACCGCAAAATTCGGGGCGGCAACCGACTCGATGGATGTGGACGGAGAGATAATTAACCGACACGAATTCACCGAAGAAGAGTTGAATAAACTCCGGGAAGAAGACTTCAAAACAATTCGCGATGCATTCGAAGAAGAATCAAAAACAGAAGAGCAGATGCCTCCTAAATTTTCGGCCAAAAAGATAGACGGAAAAAAGGCTTACGAACTTGCGCGTGAGGGCCGGGACGATATTCTGGAGCAAAAACTGAAGCCTCACAAAATAAAGATTTACAGTCTTTCGTCAGATGAAATAAATCTCGAAGGAAAAGACTTAAGAGTTACTTTCACGGTGCATTGCTCGGCCGGAACTTACATAAGAACCATTGCCGACAATGTGGGAAGAAGAACGGGATTTTTCGCTTATGCAGAGTCTCTGAGAAGAATCGGCGAAGGCGATTTTAAAATCGAAGATTCGTACACATTCGAGCAGATTGAAAAGATGGCCGAAGCCGGGGATTTTTCTTTCATAAAACCCGCGGAAGACGCAATCGGATTTATGCCGGAAGTCATTGTTGACGCAAAGGTCGCGGACGACTTAAGTCACGGCAAAAAAATTCCCGCGACAAGGATAAACGGAATTGAATCCGCAGACGAAAAATACCGCGCAATATTCGACGGAAAACTGATTGCGATTGTGTACAAATCCGATGACATAATAAGGTGCGACAGGGTGTTTGTATGATAGATTGCGGAGCACAGATTTATGTAACCGATACTTTGCCTTTCAAGCCCCACGGAAGGGTTATCGCATTAGGCCTTTTCGACGGGTTGCACATGGGTCATATCGACATCATAAAAAAGACGGTGAGGCTCTCTGCGGCACATAATTTAACACCGATGGTGCAGACCTTCACCGGCCTTGTCAAAACTCCCGGAGGCGATCTTTACACAACGGAAGAGAGGTGCGAAATCATGTCGTCGCTCGGCGCCTCTGAGATTTTGGTTCTGCCTTTTCCGGATGTGAAAGAGATGCCGGGCGGGAAATTTTTCGACGATGTTTTGTATATGCGTGCGGGCGCGGAGTGCCTTGTCTGCGGCGACGACTACACCTTCGGCAAAGACGGTGCGGGCGACATAAAACTCTTAAAAGATTTGGCGAAAAGCAAAGACGTCGGAGTCAAAGTCGTGCCGCAGGTTGAAGATGCCGGCAGAAGGATTTCCTCGACATGGATAAAGGAACTTTTGGGGCAGGGAGATGTGAAAAAAGTCGCATCGCTTTGCGATGGAAGGTTTTATTTTTATACGGGTACCGTCGTTAAAGGAAAACAGATGGGACGCGAGATGGGATTCCCGACCGCAAACATCAGGGTAAACAAATTCTGTGCCCGGCGCGGGGTGTATGCATCGAAGTTAACACTTGGCAACAGAACTCTTTTCGGAGTGACAAACATCGGACGCAGACCGACTCTGGAATCTAACGCACAGGATGACGTTGCCGAGACTTTTATCTTTGATTTTGACGAAGACATATACGGGGCTAAAATCAAAGTCGAACTGTTGGATTTTTTGCGCCCCGAGACAATATTTAAATCAAAGGACGAGCTTATCGCCGCCGTTTCGGAAAATAAGGCGAACGCAAGGCAAATCGTCCGTGACTTGGGGCTTACCTGATTTGCGTCTGTAAATCAGAGCGTGCTGTGGTAATATTATGTGCGATTAAACAATAAAGACGGAGATATGTGATTTATATGACAGAAGTTGAATTTCCCGGTTTGGGAATCAGTGTGAATGTTCCGAATGTGGCCTTTTCCATAGGCTCTTACAAGGTTTATTGGTACGCGATCATTATCGTCGCCGCAATTATTCTTTGCATTGCCCTGGCGGTTATGCAATCGAAGAAGAACAACTTCCCGCAGACCTTGGTTTACGATTTTATTCTTGTCACGATTCCGTGCGGATTTGTCGGGGCGAGGATTTACTATGTTATCTGTAAGTGGAGTTATTTTTCGCAGGACCTGAAGAGAATTTTCTATGTCCACCAGGGGGGACTGGCGATTTACGGCGGTATTTTGGGCGGCATGCTCGGACTTTACATCATGTGCAAAATCAGGAAGATTTCGTTCACGGCTTACATGGATTACATCATCGTGTATGTGCCGCTTGCGCAGGCCATCGGCAGATGGGGCAACTTCTTCAATCAGGAAGCCTTCGGTACGACAACGTCTCTTCCATGGGGCATGACATCGGACAAGATTACCGCATACCTGGAGACCTATTGCCCCACATTGGATGCCACATCTCCCGTGCATCCGACATTCCTTTACGAATCGATTTGCAATCTTATTTTGTTCTTCATCCTGATGTGGGTGAGGAAGAAGAGCAAGTACGCGTTTGAGACTACGAGCGTTTATTTTGTCTGTTACGGTGTGATCAGATTCTTTATCGAGAGTTTAAGAACAGATTCGCTTTATATCCCGGGAACGGCCATCAGAATTTCGCAGGCCCTCTCGCTTGTCCTTGCTCTGTGCGGTTTGTTCTATATTGCATATCTGCACACGAAGAGAATTTACAGAAGAAAGTTTCCGAAGAGACTTTACGAGTTTGAAGAGTCTCTTGTAACCGAGAAATAAAGCATGGATAACCTCAATAAGTCCGGTATCGTCAAGCTTCGCAACAAGGGCAGTATCAGAAACGTCGACTACTTTCTGATTGTCCCGATTACATTGCTTACGGTTATCGGACTTTATGTTTTGCAGAAGGTTTTGTCCAACGGTTATGCCGCGTACCCGGGCAACTACTACAGACAGATAGCCGCGACCGTCGCGGGCGTCCTGTTCGCTGTTCTGATTTCTCTGGTCGACAACCATTTCCTGAACATCATCGGCAAAATAATTTACGCCGTGTCGCTGTTCCTTTTGATTTTGGTCCCGATTGACGGCTATTCGCTGGCATCAACATGGGGTGCGGACTCCTGGCTCAATCTTCCGCTTATCGGAAATTTCCAGCCGTCCGAACTTGCCAAGATTGGATTGGTCATGGTCGCATCCGAAGTGTTCGAGAAGATGAAGAACAAAGAGGTGGGGCTCATAAAGGGCTTTGCGACGCTGTTTGTTATTTACGCGCCGCCCCTGTTGCTTATCCTGAGTCAGCCCGATTTCGGTACGGCCATGGTTATCGTTTTCGCGTTTGTGTGCATGCTTTTTGTGTGGGGTCTCAAGTACAGATATTTCCTTCTGGCTATATCCTCGGTTGTCGTTATAGTAATTCCTCTTGTGTGGAATTTTTATCTGGCTGCGTATCAGAAGGAGAGAATTCTGTCTCTTGTTTTCGAAGGGTCCGACCCTGAGGCCGAGTACAATCTCGTGCAGTCTAAAGCCGCAATCGCATCCGGGGGCCTCGCGGGGAACACCACCGGAATTTACACCACGGTTCCGGTCAAAGAATCAGACTTTATCTTCGCCGCCATCTCCGAGCACATGGGCTTCATCGGAACTACCGCGGTTATTCTCCTTGCGTTCTTCTTTATCGCCCGTTGCATGTATGTCGCATCCGGCGCGAACCGCCCGAGAAATTCGTACACGGTAGTGGGCCTCACGGGCTACTTTGCGTTCCACTATATCGAAAACATGGGCATGGCAGTAGGCCTCCTTCCGATTACGGGAATTCCTTTGCCTTTCATAAGCCTCGGAGGCACCGCGATGCTCATAAATTTCATGTCATTCGGGATTATCCTTAATATCTCCATGGCGCGAAAACATCTCGTTTAAACTCTCTTTTAAAAATCTTAAAATTATCTTTACAATTGCACACCGTTGTTCGTGGAAATGAAATACGCCTTTGTTTTAAAATAAAAATTGCTTAGTGCAATTATTTTAATGACGGAGGTGTTTTATGGATTACAGACAAACCGCCAAAGAGATTCTTGCAGGTATAGGAGGTAAAGAAAACCTCGTAAGTGCAGCTCATTGTGCGACCAGACTGAGGCTTGTAATAGCCGACAATTCCAAAATGAAGAAGGAAACAGTGGAGAACGTCGACGGCGTTAAGGGTGTGTTTGAAGCGCAGGGACAGCTTCAGATTATCATCGGAACGGGCACCGTCAACAAGGTGTACGATGAGTTCATTGATTTAGCCGGAGTTGAGGCGGCATCCAAGGCCGAGGTTAAGGCCGTTGCTGCAGCCAAAGCTCCGTGGTACAAGAGAGCTATCAAGGCATTGGGCGATATCTTCGTTCCCATCATCCCGGCAATCGTTGCGACAGGTTTGTTGAACGGTTTGCTCGGAGGTTTATCGGCGGCGTTCCCGTCGCTTTCCGACTCGCAGTTCTTCACACTGCTTAATTTGTTTTCCAACGCAGCGTTGGTGTTCCTTCCTATCCTGATTGCGGTTTCCGCGGCCAAGATTTTCGGAGGAAATATTTATCTTGGTGCCGTTATCGGCATGATTATGATCCACACCGATTTGGTTAACGCGTGGGCCGCGGCAGGCGGCGCCGAGACATCCACACTCTGGTCGTGGTTCGGTGTATGGGACATTCAGAACACAGGATATCAGGGCCACGTTATCCCGGTTGTTTTTGCGGTGCTTCTCATGAGTAAACTTGAGACATGGCTGCATAAGCACGTTCCGGAGATGATCGACCTCTTCGTAACGCCTCTCGTTACCGTTCTCGTAACAGGCTTCTTTACGATGACATTGATTGGCCCCATCTTCGCTCAGATTGAGACATGGGTTCTCTCCGGCGCAGAGTATTTAATTAAGATTCCTTACGGCATCGGCGCGTTCATCATCGGTTTGGTTTATGCACCGACCGTTGTCGCAGGTGTTCACCACATGTATAACGCTTTGGAACTTTCAATGCTTGCCGACAGCGGCATGAACACCTGGATGCCTATCGCAACGGCGGCAAACGTCGCTCAGGGTGCTGCGGCTCTGGCTGTTGCCCTTAAGACAAAGAACAGAAAACTCAAGTCGATGGCATTCCCGGCATCTCTTTCCGCATTCCTCGGAATCACAGAGCCTGCCATCTTCGGTGTTAACATCCGTTACATGAGACCTTTCGTGGCCGGTATGATCGGCGGCGCCTGCGGCGCGTGCGTCGCGTCCATCATGGGCGTTTACGCAACGGCAAACGGCGTTACCGGTGTATTCGGATTCCTCATCACAACAAACTGCTTCTTAGGCTACCTGCTTACATTCCTCGTAGCGGCGGTTGTTGCATTCGTTATCTCTTGGATAATCGGAATCAAGGATCCGGCCGAAGAGCAGGCGGCTGCAGCGGCTGCTGCGGCAGCGGCAACACCCGCACCTGTTGCGGCTGAAGAAAAAGCACAGCCCGCAGGCCCCGTTGTAATCGCTTCCCCTCTTACCGGTAAAGCAATCGAGATGAAGGACGTACCCGACGATACGTTCGCGGCGGAAGTTTTAGGCAAAGGCGCGGCTGTTGAGCCTTCCGAAGGTCTCGTTACGGCTCCCGCGGACGGCACGGTATCGACGATGTTTGAGACAAAGCACGCTGTCGGTTTGGAACTTGACAACGGAGTTGAACTTCTTATCCACATCGGCGTCGACACCGTTTCCATGAACGGCGAAGGCTTCGAGTCTTTCGTCAATGAAGGTGATAAAGTTAAGAAGGGCGACAAGCTCGTCAAGTTCGATATCGATAAAATCAAGGCCGCAGGTCACCCGGCAACGACTCCGGTCATCGTTACAAACACCGATGATTTTGAGGATGTCGTAATCGTTAAGACAGGCGACATCAAGGCCGGAGACGACATTATAGAAATCAAGAAGTGAGGCCGTTTGCAAATGGATAAATGGAGACAAAAACTTCATATCGAACCTCCCCGCGAAGGCGGGTGGATGAACGATCCCAATGGTCTTTGTTTCTTCGGCGGAAAATACCACTTTTATTTCCAGTACTCGCCCGACAGCCCGAAAGGCGCCGGGCGGAAGTGCTGGGGACACTGTGAGTCCGAGGATATGTTCCACTGGGTATATACCGGGATTGTCTTCTATCCTGACATCCCCGAAGACCGAAGCGGCGTTTATTCAGGCTGTTCTGTCGTAAACGGAGACAGGATTGAAATTTTCTATACCGGCAATGTCAAGCAGGACGGAGATTTCGACTATATCCTGGAAGGACGCGAAGCGAATCAGATTCACGTTACGGCCGAAGATCCGGCGAACCCGGGCGAGAAAAAAGTAATCCTTAGGAACGAAGACTACCCGGCCGAGTGCTCCTGCCACGTCAGAGACCCGAAGGTCTGGGTTGAGGACGGTAAGTGGATGATGGTCCTGGGCGCAAGGTCCCGCGACGACCACGGCTTCGTTATGCTCTACGAGGGCGATAATCCGGATGAATTTAAATTTGTTAAGAAACTTCAGATTCCCGACTTCGGTTTTATGTGGGAGTGTCCGGATATGTTTACCGTTTCGGGTAAAAGATATTTAGGCATCAGTCCGCAGGGCTTGGAGCACGAAGAGTACAGATATCAGAACGTATACAGTTCCGGATATTTCAAGGTGGACGACAACGATAATCTTTCCGATTTCGAAGAGTTCGACTACGGCTTCGACTTCTACGCTCCGCAGACTTTCGTTGACAACAACGGAAGAAGGATAATCGTCGGTTGGATGGGAATAGGAGACATTCCCTATACCAATCCCACAACGGACTTGGGATGGCAGCACTGCCTTACCTTGCCGCGTATCCTGAACGTTGCCGAAGACGGCGGCCTGACCCAAAACCCCGTGGACGAGATTCTGAAATTCAGAAGCGAAAAGAAGAAGTCCGGAGACACAATAAATCTCCCGTTCGATTTCACCGCGGGAAGATTCACGGAAATCAAAATCGGCGATGCCAAAATCACATACGACGAGGCCGAAGGCGCCGTGACTTTGGATCTTGGCGGACAATACGGACGCACAACAAGAAAGTGCAGAATCGGAAAACCGGACGACGTAAGAATCGTCGCCGACATGTCGAGCCTTGAGATTTATTTCAACGGCGGCAGGTATGTCATGTCGACAAGATTCTATCCTGAGGGCACAGCAATAACTGTGGAAACAGATGCTGCCGGAGCGGATATTTTCGAGCTGAAAATCGGTGACACCCTTATCGGTATCGGCGAGGCTCTGATTGATTTTATTCCGGACAAAACCGGCTGCGATTTTTCGGATGTCGGCGCTTTCTCTCCCAAAGTCGGAGGGGCTCCGGCAAACGTGTGCGGCGCCTTTTCGAAACTCGGAGGGAAGTCGAGGATGTTAACGCAGTTAGGCGGCGACCCCTTCGGCGATAAGATTGAAGCATACTTAAAAGACGCAAAAATCGACACTTCCGGAATCACAAGAACGGACGAGGCGAACACCGCTCTCGCGTTTGTGAGCCTGGACCCGGACGGCGGAAGAACGTTCTCTTTCTACAGAAAGCCTTCGGCGGACATGCTGATGTCCCCGGACAAGATTAAGAATGAGACGTTCGAAGACGCATATGCGCTTCATTTCTGCAGTGTTTCAATCGGCGATTTCCCGATGCGCGAGGCGCATGTAAAAGCAATCGAATGCGCACGCGGCAACGATGCAATCATAAGCTTTGACCCGAATCTGAGATTCCAGCTCTGGGACAACAGCACGGAACTTAAAACCGCGGTTTTAAACTTCATGCCCGAAGCCGATATCCTGAAGATTTCCGACGAGGAAATAGACTTCATAACGGGAACGGATGATTTGGACGAAGCCCTTCCCAAACTTTTTGTCGGTGAAGTCAAACTCGTGGTCTACACGTGCGGCGCGGACGGAGCGTGGGCCGTAAACAAAGAGGGTAAGGTTTTCTCACCGCAGATTAAGGTCAAGGCAAAAGACACCACAGGTGCCGGAGACGGCTTCATAGGAGCGTTCCTCTACAAACTTTATGAGATGGGTGTGACAAAGGACGAGCTGTCCGAACTGCCCGAAGACAAGTTAAAAGAAGCACTGGATTTTTCCAACAAATTCTGTGCGATAAGCGTCACGGAAGAAGGCGCAATCAATTCGTATCCAACCTCTGAGGAGGTAAACAAAATCAATATCGAAAGGATGGAAGAAAAATGAAGACATTTGAGTACACAATCAAGGACCCCATCGGAATTCACGCGCGTCCCGCAGGCCTTTTGGCAAAAGCCGCAAAGGCGTTCGGAAGCACCATCACAATCACCAAAGGTGAGAAGAGCGCGGCCGTTACAAAGACCATGGCATTGATGGGTTTAGGCGTTAAGTGCGGCGACACCGTTACAGTCACAGTCGAAGGCGACGACGAGGACGCTGCGGCATCCGCAATCGAGGCATTCCTCAACGAGAATCTGTAATTAAATTAAGAGGATTACGACAATGATTAAATTTACCGGTAAGGGCGTTTACGGCGCAATCGCTGTCGGTAAGATTGCCGTCTTTAAACGTCAGGAAACCAACGTGGACAAGGTCCAGATTACCGACACCGAGGCCGAGAAGGCGCGCGTTGTCGCAGCCAAGGCTCAGGCCATGGAACAGTTGCAGAAAGTCTACGACAAGGCCATGGCCGAAGTCGGGGAGAACGAGGCACAGATTTTCGAAGTCCACATGATGATGCTCGACGACGAAGATTTCAACGACACCATCAACGAGACAATCGAGAAGGAGGGCGTCAACGCGGAGTTCGCGGTTGCCGCCGCAAGAGATCAGTTCTCCGAGATGTTCGCCGCAATGGACGACAGCTATTTCCAGGCACGCGCCGCAGACGTCAAGGACATTTCCAACAGACTTCTGGCATGTCTCGGAGGAGGCCTCGGTTCGGCCGAGACGTCCGATGAGAAAGTAATAATCTGCGCCGACGATCTTGCACCTTCGGAGACCGTGTCCCTCGACAAGGAAAAGTGTCTGGCATTCGCCACGGCCTACGGGTCTTCGAACTCGCACACCGCAATCCTTGCGCGCAACATGAACATCCCCGCCATAATCGGCCTGGGTGACACATTCCTCACGTCCATCAAGGACGGCGACATGTGCTGCGTCGACGGCTACACCGGCGAGGTCATAATCTCCCCGGACGAGGAGACAATCGCGCGCTTCGAGGAGAAGAGAAAGAAGGATCTCGAGGACAAGGCACTGCTCGAAAACCTGCGCGGGAAGGAAGACGTCACCATCGACGGGACACACGTCAACATTTTCTGCAACATCGGCGGCCCGAAGAACGTCCCCTCTGTTTTCGAAAACGACGGACGCGGCATCGGCCTTTTCCGCAGCGAATTCCTCTATCTCGAGAACGACGACTTCCCGACCGAGGACCAGCAGTTCGAAGCGTATAAGCAGGTCTTAGAGGCGATGGAAGGCCGCAAGGTCATAATCAGAACCCTGGACATCGGCGCCGACAAACAGGTTGACTATTTCAACCTCGATAAGGAAGAAAACCCGGCAATGGGCCTTCGCGCCATCAGAATCTGTTTAACACGCCCGGAGATTTTCAAAACCCAGCTGCGCGCCCTTTACAGAGCATCGGTTTACGGTAACCTCGGAATCATGTTCCCCATGATCACCTCCGAAAGCGAAATCTCCGAGATAATGGGCTTCTGCGACATCGTCCGTGCTGAACTCGACAGTGAGGGAATCCCTTACTCCCAGGACGTCGAGCACGGCATCATGATCGAGACCCCGGCAGCCGCCGTAATCTCGGATAAACTCGCGCCCATGGTCGACTTCTTCAGCGTCGGCACCAACGACCTGACACAGTACACTTTGGCCTGCGACCGCCAGAACTCGAAAATCGAAAAATTTGTCGACACCCACCACGAAGCCATCTTAAGACTCATTGAGATGAGCGCCAAAAATGCTCACGCCAACGGCGCCTGGATCGGCATCTGCGGCGAACTCGGCGCGGACACCACCCTCACCGAGCGTTTCCTTCGCATGGGCATCGATGAACTCTCCGTCTCACCCCCGTCGGTCCTCAAAGTCCGCGACGCGGTGCGCAAAATCGATCTTTCGAAGTAACCCAACAAAACCACACAAACCAAAAAAAGAAAGACCGCGAAACGGTCTTTCTTTTTTTGTGACAGGAAAATCTTACCGGTATGGTTAATCTGTCTGATTTCTGTTGTGGTATTTGTGGCAATTTGTCTATCTATAAAGGGTTGATTTTCCCGAAAAAATTTTTGCCGACATTTTTGCCGTCATTTTGGGGTGAAACAGGCGGCAAATTTGGCGGCACGGCTTTTTGGAATTGAAATTTTGGCATAAAAAAACCTTGAGGCGTGATGCTTCAAGGTTTTTTGTTGGCGGAGACGGTGGGATTCGAACCCACGTGCCGGTAACCCGACAAACGCATTTCGAGTGCGCCCCGTTATGACCACTTCGATACGTCTCCGTGCCGTATAATTATATCAACTTTAACGGCGGTGTCAAAAGTCAGAAGACAATGTTTGATTTAAGGGCTTCTGCGGCGTCCCGGCCTTGGAAATAAGCGACTATCGCAAGACCGAAGGGAATTGATGTTCCCATGGCCTGGGATGTGATTATGTTGTTTGAAACGACGACCTTTTCGTCCGGTTTGAGATCGGCGCCGTCTGCTTTCAGTACATCGAAAAAGGAAGGGTTGCAGGTAGCAGGGATTCCTTTGAGGATCCCAAGACCCGAAAAGACTGACGGTGCGGCGCAGATTGCGGCCAGGCCTTTGCCTTCTTCGTTGAATTTCTTTATCTGATCCGCAAGTGTTTGGTTCGCTTTGAGGTTTGCGGTGCCTTTGAGGCCTCCGGGGAGGACCAACATATCGAAGTCTTCGAAGTTTATCTTTTCGATGGTTGTGTCGGCTTCTATGGAGATGCCGTGGGACGAGACTATGTTTTCCCTTCCCATGACGGATACGGTGGTGACGTCAAGTTTTGCGCGGCGCATGAGGTCTGTGGGGGCGATGGCTTCGGTCTCCTCGGTGCCGTCGGCGATGAATACTGCAATTTTTGGCATATGTTTGTCCTCGCTTTGTTTTTGTTTCCGTTCTATTTTCGTTTAAAAACGTCTTCTTTGCAATCGCAATGAGTGTCCTTATTTGGTAAAATAAAATATGTTAGAAATCCGAGGGGAACATACGATTTTGACGGCTGTTAAGAAATGGTTCGGAGTTTGCATAACCTTGCTGGCGGTGCTTTTTTGCATGGTACCGAATGTTGCGTTTGCGGACTCCGTTTTTATCGGCGCGGAAGAAGGGGATACGGATGTTATAAGGATCGGATTTATCGTTATCGACAACTATAACTATGTCGACGTTAACGGCCAGTGGAGAGGGTACGATATCGAACTTCTGATGAAGCTTTCCCAGTACGGGGATTTTAAGATTGAAGGCGTTCCGTTCGAATCCTCGGCGGATGCGCTGGACTCTTTGCGGACCGGCGAAGTGGATGCCCTGATTGACTTCAACCGTACAGAAGAGCGCGCCGCGGAGTTTTTGTTGTCGTCTAATACCGTGGCATCGGACAAACTGGTTGTTTACGCAAGGTCCGACGACAACAGATTCACGTTCGGCGACTCGAAGCAGCTGGGCGGCGTTAAGATTGGAACGATTAAGGGGTCGGGTGTCAACGAACTGCTTCCGGCCGAACTTGAGAAGTACGGTGTAACACCGATTCTGGTCCCGTATGAGAGTGTGGAAGAAATTAACGCGGCGTTTGACAAGGGAATGATTGACGCGGCGTGCAGCGGATCTAACGCGGCGCCGAAAGACTACAAAGCGGTGTTTTCGTTTATGTCGGATTCCGCGTATATTCTGTTCACGAAGGACAACACGGAACTTTGTGCGGTACTTGACGACGCGGTCTCCACATTAAAAACCGAAGAGCCGGTGTATCTTTACAACCTGAGCAGCAAGTATATTGTTCAGAGCGCCTCCGGAATTGTGGATCTGACAGATGAGGAGAAAGAGTTTATATCGACTTTGGGGCAGGTTACGGTCGCGCTCCCGGATGACAACCCGCCGTATTCGTATGAGGAGGACGGGAAGATGAAGGGAATTGTTCCCGAGTACTATGAAGTTCTGGGGAACAAAACGGGAATAGATTTCGTTTTTATGGCGTGTGCCGATTTAACCGAAGCCGAGAACGCGGTCCGTTTGGGAGAGGCGGATGTTCTGGGCCTTTACTACGGGGACATTATTACCGCCAACTATAAGGGATTTATGATTACAAGTGAGTATTCGACGTATGAGTGCGCGCTTTTCTGCAATGCCGGCGAGTCGGAGGAAAATATCAAAAAAGTTGCGGCCACCGTAAGAACCGAGGATGTGGCGAGAGTGCAGCTGGCCCAGCAGGGAATTGATTTTGAGATTGTTTCCTACAAAAATATCGGCAGTTGCTACGATGCGTTCAAGGACGGCGAGGTCGACGGAATTCTTTGTTCGATGACCTCCGTCAACTGGCTTTTGAACCAACACAGCAGAGCAAATGCGTCGATTATCGTTATGCCCGAGATTCAGATTGAGACGGCAGGGTGCGTGTCTGAAAATTCGGAACTTTATTCGATACTGAACAGAGCGATTGAGGCGTCCGAATCCGACTTCCAGAAACTTGTCACGGAGAATGTCGTAACGGATCAGGACGATATCAAAGCGGTGATTGAGAATATGCCGCCTGCGGTTATTCTGGCTGTAAGCAGTGTTGTTATTCTGATTTTGGTTGCGCTGATTGTATCGCTCCTGCGCCTGAATTCACGCAATAAGGAACGTGCCGCTCTGGCTCAGGCCGAGGCGGAAGTTCGGGCGCAAAAGGACCTGAACGAGAAGAGGTCGGCGTTCTTTTCGAACATCAGCCACGACATGAGAACGCCTTTGAACGCGATTATCGGCTTCTCCGACATTGCTTCGGAAAGCAACGACCCTGAGGAGATACACGAGTATCTGGGCAAGATTCACACTTCCGGCGACGTTTTGCTTAATCTTATAAACGACACGCTGACCGTGAGTAAGATGAACAACGGCAAGCTCGAACTCGATATCGAGCCCGCGTCCACAAAGCAGATTTTCTCGGAGGTCACGGTTCCGATAAAGGCCGCGGCCGAGGCCAAGAATATAAGCTATGTAGAGTCTCTCCCGGAAGAGGATTACACGATTTTGTGCGATGCTTTGAACACGCAGAAGATTCTGCTCAACGTTCTTACCAATGCCATCAAGTACACGCCGCAGAGGGGCACGGTCGTGTTCGAATGCAAGATGGAAGAGATTGCGGGCAGAGACGACGGAGTCATGCTCTGCGCGAGGATTGCGGATACCGGCATAGGTATGGACGGGGAATTCCTGCCTAAGATTTTCGAGCCGTTCGCGCAGGAGAACAATAAGTTCGGTGTAACCTCCGGCGTCGGTCTCGGCCTTGCGATTGTAAAGGAATTGGTCGACTGCATGGACGGCACGATAGACGTTGACTCGAAGAGAGGCGTGGGCACAACATTCAATATCCGCCTTCCTTTCTCGAAAACGACGCAGCCGCCAAAGAAGAAGGCAGCCGCCGATGCGGAGGAAATCGATCTGTCCGGCAAGAATATTCTGCTGTGCGAGGACAACGACCTCAACGCCGAGATTGCATGCGCGATTCTTGAAAAATACGGCGCGCATGTCGACGTTGCCGCAAACGGCAAAATCGGCGTCGAGTATTTTAAGAAGAATGAGGAGGGCCACTATGCATTGGTTCTCATGGATCTGAGAATGCCTGTTATGGACGGATATGAGGCAGCCCGCGGCATAAGGGCGCTCGCGCGGCAGGACGCACAGACCGTTCCGATTGTGGCGATGTCGGCCGACGCATTCGATGACGATGTCAAGAAATGCAAGGCGTGCGGGATGAACGGACATATCCCCAAGCCCATCGACATGAACAAACTGACAGATTTGCTCAAAACTTTGTAACGAAAACGAATTGCTTAACTTTTGCCGCATCTTTATTATTTAAGAGTATTAAAATACCAAACGTTAACTTCGGGGGAGACATGAATTATGAAGAACACATTTACTTTAACAAAACCCGTAACACTTAAGGCTCAGGCCGTTTGGACGGCCATGGGAATTTTTGCGGCGGTAATGCTCCCGCAGGTTTTCCATATCCTGGGAATCCTCACCGGTACAGGCACTGCGACAGGCGAGATTTTCCTTCCCATGCACCTGCCGGTTATTTTTGTCGGACTTATAGCCGGCCCTTGGGCAGGCCTTATCACAGGCCTCGCAAGCCCAATCTTAAGCATGGCGATGACGGGAATGCCCACAGCCGTCATGATGCCTTTCATGGTTATCGAACTTGGCATCTACGGACTTTCCGCAGGGCTCCTTTCGAATGTTAAGATTCCGTGCTTCGGCAAGGTGGTTATTACGCAGTTCGCCGGGCGCCTGGTTCGCGCACTGGCCATTTTGTTCGCGGTAAATGTTTTGTCTTACACGGGAATTTCAACGGGAATAATCCTTGCGAGCATCGTAAAGGGCTTGCCCGGCCTGATGCTTCAGTGGACATTGATTCCTCTTCTTGTTTACAGACTTGAGGGTAAGAAATGAACGTTGAGGTGCTTACTCAGGTAAAAGAACTGCTGGCGTCGGATTCAAATCTGACGCTTGTCGTTTTAAGAGACGGCAAAACGGAAAAGTACACTGACAGGGGTGTGAGGCCCCTGATGAATCTTGTAAAGTCCGGCGTGTCTCTTAAAGGCTGTTATGCGGCGGACAAGGTGGTCGGCAAGGCCGCGGCCTGGCTTTACCGTTTACTTGAAGTTCAGGGCGTTTACGCGGCGGTTATAACCGAAGACGCTTTGGAAGTGCTTGACGGCGGCGATATTGAGGTCCTGTGCGGAACGATTGTAAAATCAATCGCATGCCCGATGGAGCAGGCGGTAAGGGATGTTACTGCTCCCGGGCAGGCTCCGGCAGCCATCGCCGCAAAGATTAAAGAATTGATGAAAGGTGAGGTTTTATGATTGACGCATTTAAGCGCGTGATGAAATCTCTGAGGGAATACAAGAAGGATACAATCCTGACACTTGTGTTCATTATCGGAGAGGTTGTGATGGAGGTTCTGATTCCGTTCATCACATCCGACATGGTTAACAGCATCAAGGCCGGGGCGGGTCTTGATGAGATTATGGTGACAGGGGGGCTAATGATTGGCGCTGCGATTTTCTCGCTCTTCTGCGGGGCTTTGGCCGGCAATTACTGTGCGAAGGCCTCGGCGGGCCTGGCCGCTAACCTCAGGACAGACATGTTTTCGAACATTCAGAATTTTTCCTTTGCGAACATCGACAAGTTCTCGACGTCTTCTCTTGTGACGAGAATGACGACAGACGTCAACAACGTCCAGAACGCGTACATGATGCTGATAAGAACGGCCGTGAGGTCGCCTCTGATGTTCCTCTTCGCGATTATTATGGCCTTCGTTATGGGCGGCAGACTTGCGATGACTTTTGTTGTCGTTGTGCCTGTCTTAGCCTTCGGTCTTATCCTGATTGCAAGGAAGGCGATGCCGGCGTTCCGCGCGGTTTTCAGAAAGTACGATAAACTCAATGAGTCTGTCGAGGAGGACGTGCGCGCGATGCGTGTCGTCAAGGGCTTTGCGAGGGAGGACTACGAGTCCGAGAAATTTAAGAACGCTTCCCAGAGCATCCGCGTCGACTTTACAAAAGCCGAGCGCATAGTCGGGTTGAACTCCCCTCTGATGGAAATCTGCATTTACTTCAACACGGTTTTCATCCTTTATGTCGGCTCGAAGATAATAATCGGAAGTCAAGGCGCTGTCATCGACGTCGGCCAGATTTCCGCGATGCTTACCTACGGCATGCAGATCCTGATGTCGCTGATGATGATCTCCATGGTCTACGTTATGCTTACAATGTCCATTGAATCCATGAAGAGAATCGCCGAGGTCTTGGAGGAAGAGTCCACGATTAAAAATCCCGAGAATCCTGTTAAGGCAATCGAGAACGGCAGCATCGATTTTGAGGATGTTTCCTTCAAGTATTCCGACAAAGCCTCGAGATATGCTCTGTCAGACGTAAATCTTCATATAGACAGCGGCATGACCGTCGGTATCTTAGGCGGCACGGGTTCGTCCAAATCAACACTCATTCAGTTGATTTCAAGACTTTACGATGTTACCGAAGGCAGCGTTAAAGTTGCCGGCCGCGACGTCCGCGAATATGACCTTGAGGCTTTGCGTGACGCGGTTGCGGTAGTGCTGCAGAAGAACGAACTGTTCTCCGGCACAATCAAGGACAACCTGAGATGGGGTAACCCCGGCGCAACCGATGAAGAAATAATCGAGGCCTGCAAAATCGCCCAGGCCGACGAGTTTGTTTCAGGCTTCCCGGACGGCTACGACACCTACATCGAGCAGGGCGGAACCAACGTATCCGGCGGTCAGAAACAGAGACTCTGCATCGCACGGGCGCTTCTGAAAAAGCCTAAGATTCTGGTCTTAGACGATTCGACCTCGGCCGTCGACACAAGGACCGATGCGATGATCAGAGCCGGATTTGCAAAATATATTCCGGGTACGACGAAGATTATAATTGCGCAGCGAATCGCGTCCGTTCAGGATTCCGACATGATTATCGTGCTTGAGGGCGGCAAGGTCGTCGCGTGCGGCACAAATGATGAACTTATGAAGTCTTCGGAGATTTACCGTGAGACATACGAACAACAGACGAAGGGAGGCGATGGCGATGACAACTGATAAGAAAAAAGTCGAGGCGGCACCGGCTCCCGGCGGAAGACGACGCGGGGCGGCATCCATGGGTCAGGTCGTAGGATCGTTGGGTAGCCTCAAGCGCGCGATGGGCAAATACTTCAAGTACTTCCCGGCACTGGGCCCTCTTGTTGCTGTATGCATAATTGTAAACGCCATAGTCGCGGCCGTCCCTTCAATCTTCACGCAGAAGATAATCGCCGTTATCGAAGAACTGTACGAATCCGGTGATTGGGATGCGGCAAAGCCTCAGATTTTGCAGTATGTAATTCCTCTGGCATTGCTTTATTTCCTCGCCTGGGTATTAAGCATCGTTCAGACCCAGCTTCTGGCGTACATGACGCAGAAGTACATGGCAAACTTGAGGGAAGAGATGTTTGAGGGTATGCAGAGGCTCCCCGTCAAGTATTTCGACACCCACAAGCACGGCGACATCATGAGCCATTACACCAATGATATCGACACATTAAGGCAGTTGGTCTCCCAGGCCTTCCCGTCGCTGTTCCGCGCGGGCATCATCGTTGTGGCGGTTTTCATAATCATGCTCTACTACAGCGTGTGGATGACCCTGGTCCTCTGCGTAGGTATCGCCATCATGATCGCCGTAACCAAGAAGGTAGGCGCGGGCTCTGCCAAATACTTCGTGCGCCAGCAGAATTCCGTTGCGGCAACTGAGGGCTTTGTACAGGAAATCATGAACGGCCAGAAGGTAGTAAAGGTCTTCAATCATGAGGACGCCAGCACCGCCGATTTCGAAAAACTGAACCAAACCCTCGCGTCCGACAGCGGCAAAGCAAACGCTTACGCCAATATTTTAGGACCTATAATCAACAACATCGGCAACATCATGTACGTGGCCCTCGCGGCCGCGGGTGGCATCTTCATCGTCATGAACATCGAAAACGTCTCCATCTCGGGTATGGCTTTCGGCATCGACATTTTGGTACCGTTCCTCAATATGTCCAAGCAGTTCATGGGTAACCTCAATCAGCTTACTATGCAGATGAACTCTATCGTAATGGCCGGAGCGGGCGCCCAGCGTATCTTCGATCTGATAGACGAGGCGCCGGAAGTCGACGACGGCTACGTAACCCTTGTAAGGTGCACAATCGATGAGGACGGCACAATCCATGAGTCCGATACATATACGGGCAAGTGGGCGTGGAAGCATCCCCATCAGGCCGACGGCACAATCACATACACTGAACTCAAAGGCGATGTGCGCCTAACCGATGTTGATTTCTCATACGTCGAGGGTAAGCAGATTCTCTACGATGTATCGGTATTTGCCGAGCCCGGCCAGAAGGTCGCTTTCGTCGGCGCCACCGGTGCGGGGAAGACGACAATAACCAACCTCATAAACCGTTTCTACGACATTGAGGACGGCAAGATACGCTATGACGGCATCAACATCAACAAGATTAAAAAGAAGGATTTGAGACGCTCTCTGGGCCTTGTTTTGCAGGAGACAAACCTCTTCACGGGCACGGTTATGGATAACATCCGCTACGGCAATTTGTATGCATCCGATGAAGAGTGTAATGATGCCGCAAAACTCGCAGGCGCTGCAGACTTCATTGAGCGCCTCCCCGACGGCTACAACACAATGCTCGAAAACAACGGCGCCAACCTGTCGCAGGGCCAGCGCCAGCTGATTGCAATCGCACGTGCCGCCGTCGCCAACCCACCGGTCATGATTTTGGATGAGGCAACATCCTCAATCGATACAAGAACCGAGGCAATAGTCCAGCGCGGCATGGACAAACTCATGGAAGGCAGAACGGTCTTTGTAATTGCGCACAGACTTTCCACCGTCATGAACTCCGATGTCATCATGGTCCTCGACCACGGCCACATAATCGAACGCGGCAACCACGACAAACTGATTGCCGAAAAGGGCACCTACTACCAGCTCTACACCGGTGCCTTCGAACTCGAGTAAAAACTGATTGAACTCCGAATTTCGGTTCGGAGTTTTTTATAATATGCATATACCCTATTTACATGTACACGAAATACGTGTATATTATTGACATGATTAGAACTTTTGCAGATAAGGAAACGATGAAAATATACAATCAGCAGTTTGCGAAAAAACTGCCGCATTCAATTCAAAGAATAGCTTTGCGAAAACTAATCATGATAAACAACGCACTTGATGTAAAAGATTTGTTATCTCCACCGGGTAATAATTTGGAAAAATTGACGGGTGACGGAAATGGCCAATACAGCATTCGAATCAATGGTCAGTATAGGATATGTTTTAAATTTGAAGAGGGCGATTTTTTTGATGTAGAGATTACGGATTATCATTAGGAAACTAGGAGGATTGTATATGGAAAAGCAAATACCTTTACCGACAATCGGTGAGATTTTGAAGGAAGAATTCATGGAACCTTATGGCATATCTGCATACAGATTAGCAAAAGAAATTAATGTTCCCGTATCCCGCATACAGGACATACTGAACGGAAGAAGAAAAGTTACCGTGGATACATCGCTTAGGCTTGCGAGATATTTTGGTGTGTCCGACAGATATTTTCTGAATATGCAGACTGATATTGAGATTAGGGAATTAAAAGCAAAACTTGCTGACGATATTGGTCGGATAACGCCGTGCGTTCCGGAATCAGCCTGATAAAAGCGAAAATGCTACCTGAAGCGCTACCTAAAACATCGATTTAGGTAGCGTATTTGGTAGCATTATTTATTCAACTGAAAATGCTCACATTTACGCTCACAAAAAACGGAAATTTGTGAGCATTTGTGTTTAACAATGTTACAAAGTCAAGTTGTGAAGTCGTCACTGCAAGATGAGCAATCGTCATTCAAATTTGCACCGGAGCCGGAAATTTGTTCTACATCCATTGTTTTGAGCTTGACTGCGATGGCACATTCGATGCGTTTTTTGAAAACTCTGCAGCCGTAGTCGTAGACGCCTGAGATTTTTCCGGTTGCGTGGTATGAGTTTGCGGCACACCCGCCCGAACAGTAGAGTTTGGCCCAGCAGTCCTCGCATTCGGCTCTTGAGTAGGCGTTGCATGAGGCGAATTCCTCACGGAGATCCAAATTTTCGATACCGGTGTAGATATCGCCCATCTTAAACTTTGTATCTCCTACGAACTGGTGGCAGGGGTAGAGGTCGCCTGTAGGGGTGACGGCCAAGTATTCCGTACCCGAACCGCACCCGGCGATACGTTTGTAGATGCACGGACCGCATGTTAAGTCGAGCATGTAGTGGTAGAAGGTGAAGGGGCGCCCCTCATTGTGGCGCTCAATCAATAGGTGCGCCAACTGTTCGTATTGGTCGAACAAAACGGGCAGATCTTCCTCGGTCAGGGCGGAGGGAGAGTCGGGTGAAGTTACGACCGGCTCCATGGACAATTCGTTGAACCCCAAATCGAGCATCTGCTTAATGTCGTTTACAAAGTCCGTATTGAAGTGTGTGAAGGTGCCGCGCATGTAGTAACTTTTATCGCCGCGCGCTTTAACAAATTTTTGGAAGTGCGGGACGATGGTATCGTAACTGCCGCGGCCGTTATAGTCGACGCGGAAACGGTCGTTGACCTCACGTCTGCCGTCCAATGAAAGGACGACATTGTAGCACTCTTTGTTGCAGAATTCTGTAATCTCGTCGTCCAAAAGTACGCCGTTTGTGGTGAGCGTGAAGCGGATGTTTTTGTCGTACTTTTTCTCCAGTTCGCGTCCGTACGCAACAACGTCTTTTACGACCTCCATATTGAGTGTCGGCTCGCCGCCGAAAAAGTCCACATCGAGGTTCCTGTGCTTGCCGGAATGTTCAATCAGAAAATCCATCGCGCGACGCCCGACTTCCTTTGACATCAGGGCGCTCTTGCCGTGGTATTTGCCCTGCGACGCGAAGCAGTATTCGCAATTCAAATTGCAGGTGTGCGCGACGTGCAGACACAATGCCTTAATTGTGTAATTGCGTCTTCTGTATACACCGGGAATATCGGCATATTTGTCCTCGGCATAGAGTTTGCCGGCATCTTTCAGTTCTTCTATATCGCACATGCATTCCTCGGCTTCGTCTTCTGAGATGCCGTGTTTTGCAATCGCATTCGCGACAGTTTCCTCACGCGATTTGGTCTCGAAGTCGGAGATCATGTCAAAAGCCACGGGGTCCACCATGTGGATGGAGCCCGAGTAAGTGTCAAGCACTATATTTAAATCATCGAATTTATAACAGTGAATCATTTTTGCAATAAAAAAGGTCTCTTGTTGAGACCTTTGAAAATCTCACGATTTATCTCAATTATTTTGCAGCCTTCTCGCAAGCCTGATTGGCAACGCCGCTCGATGTCTTGCATGCGGACTGGCAGGATGTCTGGCACTCGCCGCAACCGCCGTCCTTCAGGGAAGCTTTGAGGTCACGTGTTTCGATCGTAACGATTCTCTTCATTTCTTGTTTCCTCCGAAATTTGATAGGCAAATTATACCTTTGGCCGCACTAATCGTCAAGACAGACGAGGATTTGCGCGGCGTCGACATTAGCCAGAACTTCCGCAGTCAGAATCTCGCCCGGAAGCGCTGCAGGAATTCCCGGCGGTTCTTTAAATATCAGCTCTCCGCAGACCTTCCCTACGGCATTCGCAGTATCTATCTTTGTATGCTTAGCCCGCGCCGCGTCTCTTATACTTTTCGAAAACAGAGGCTTGGGACGCACAGTTTTCTTTGAAGCCCCGGCGGAAAATTCCGGCAAATCGCATTTGATGAGTGCATCGGCAAATCTTTCGAGCGATTGCCTTGTGTCGCCCACCCCTGTCATGGCAATCAGATGCGTCGGGAACGCTGCCTCACATTCGATGTTAAAGTCAGTCCGGAGTTTTTGTGCAAGAGCCTCTCCGTTGCAGAGGAACACTAATTTGGATTTATCGGTTCCGGCAACATGTTCTATGTATTTAAGCGAATTGATTTTCTGTTCTATTGATTCCAATCCGTCTTCCCATGGTTTTAAGAAGCCGGGCGATATGGATTCAACGCATCCTGCGATTCCTTCCATGAGGATATAAGACGGGCTTGTTGTCTCGAAAATATCTGTCGCGTGGTTTAACCTGTCGCGGTCGATCAGATCGGAATAAACATTCATTACGGCGGTGCCTGTCGGGCTGTTTAATGTTTTGTGCAAACTCTTGATTCCGATGTCGCAAGAAGCGCCCTGCCCAAAATATTCGTCAAGACCTAAGTGTGCGCCGTGCGCCTCATCGCAGATAAATAATGCGCCGTGTTTTTTCACGATTTCGTAAATTGCTTTTGTGTCCGAGATGAGGCCCTCGTAGGTGGGTGAGGTGATAACAACGGCACCGATGTCAGGGTTGTTTTCGAACGCTTTTTCAACCTCACTTGGTGAGATTTTTCCGGCGAACGGATATTCGGTTAATTCAGGCTCCAAAATAACGACATCCGATCCCGTGAGTTCTATTGCGTTCCATACGCTGATGTGGCAGTTCAGCGCAACCGCAATCTTTTTGGGCGATGCCGCATAGATTGCCGAGAGGATGAGGGATGTCGATCCGTTGACCGAAATATAGGAATATTTGCTTTTGTAGATTGCGGATACTTTGTTCGCAATATCTTTAAGGATTCCTTCGGGCTTGTGAAGATTGTCGAATCCGGCAATTTCGGTTAAGTCGTGCGCGAAAGCGGGGCCTATGAAATCCTGGTTGCGTTTGTGGCCCGGCATATGCATCGGCAGGGGATCTGTCTTCAGGTATTCGTTGATTTTGTTTTCAAGACTGTTTTGCATTTTTCCTAAAAGAAACCCTGCCCCTGAAAAATCCGAGGCAGGGAAAAGAAATGGAGTAAAAATTAAAAAGATTACTGAGGTTTGATAACGGTGAAGCTGTAGCCCGATACAACATCAGGATTCTCGTAGATTCCAACCTGCATCTGACGTGCGGTGGACAAGAGCAATGTGTAAGGGGAAAGCTTGCCGTCGAGCAACTCCGTGTCGGAAGCATAACTGATTGCCTGTGCTTCGTCGTCTGACAGGAGCATGTACTGCGATACGAGGAAGAGACTTCTTACACCGACATTCATGTGAACCAACTTTGAGTTTATGGAATATGTGGAGGAAGAAGATGTTCCTGTTGTGATTCTGCTGCTGAAAGACAGGCCCAAAGCGGAGGAAGAAGATGCCATGGGTGTCTCTTCCATGATGTAGAGGGGCTTGCCCTCGATACCGACCTTGCCGACCTCATGGAACAATCCGATGATGATTGCGGATTCTTCGTCGAGCTGGGGCATTATGGTGTCTTTAATTCTCAAAAGCTGCTTTGCAACGGCAACGCTCCTGATGAGGAGACCCTTCTCACAAGCCAAGGGGCCTTTGAGTTCAGCCGGAGCCGTGAGCCAGGATGTTCTGTTCTCGAGGAAGTCGATAAAGTGATCGAACTCTGTCTTTCTCTTTACGACAGCGGCCTTAAGCTGACCGTAGAGTTCGTCAACGTTGTCTTTTGTAACTTCAACCATGGGCATGATTCCGGCAACCTTGTCGGACTTGCCTGTTGCTGCCGCGGAAACTGCCGCAGCCTGGGGTGTTACCGCTGCTTCACCGCCGCCCGCATCGGCTTCGGTAAATGTATACTTGCACTTAGGGCATCTGATAGCCTGGTTTGCAATTACCATTCCACAATCGGGACATTTCTTCATTTTAAAAATCCTCCTGTCGGCGGCCGCTCACTTCGGTCGCAGAATAAATCAATATAAACATTTTACATCTTGAATAAAGCACATTCAACAAAAAAAGATTTCAAAACTGTTAATTGTTTGAACTATTTTGCAAAATTCCAAGATGTGCCTCCTTAAGCGAAAATAAAGCACCGGCGAGGGGATGCCAGTGCCTATAAGGAGGGTGTTATGAAGTAAGGAACAATTACTCTTAACGATTACAATAATATCATTTCAAAAATTTACTTTAAGGCAGAAATGGGGCAAAATGTGGGCAAAGAAAATCAGGAGATTTTGGCATGACAAAACTTGAAGGAAGACTTTTCCTGGGCAACCGCATGACCGAGATTTACTCGGTTGAGATGAAGGATGACGACCGCCCCGTATCACAGCGCCTCGAAGAAGCGTTGATAGAACTTTGCAGGATTGCGGACATTCCCGTTCCGATGTGGATGAAGAAGAACACCGGCGAATTTGCCGCTTTCAGACAGACGATATTTTTCAGGGAACAATACACGGACAAAGTCCGCTTTGACAGATTTCAGATAAGAATGACGGATGAATAATCAGTTGTTTCCGGTACGGAAAATAACCTCGCCCGGATACACCATATCGAGATTGCCGCGGGCGATGCTCACAACATAGGCCTCGTCTGTGCCGTTCTCGGCTTCGGCGTTAAGACGCGCAAGTTTCTCGGCAAGGGAAGCTGATTGCGAAATGAGAGATTCGTTCTCGGCAGCAAGTCTTTGACGCTGCTCGATTATATTGAGGGTGCGCGTCAGGCACATAACAGCGATAACGGCCATAGCAATGAGTATGATTGCGGTAAGAAAAGTAAAGCCGCCGGATTTGTTGCTGATTTTTCTCAAAGCCCGAAAATCTCCCGTTTCAAAATATTTTCCGCGTCCTTCAGAAAGAGCGCCTATTAAAATATCTCACAACGGAACCCGGCAAACAATCGCATCGGGGCAAACTTAAAGTAAGTGTAATATTAAAGTCTTTTAAGTGTTATCTGAGGTGTCTTCGATTAACTCATATAAAGAAGAAGCATCGTCTTTGGAAACGGTTGCCGGAGTCTTTAAGACCTTGAAACTCACCGTTCCGTTTCCGAATTCTATTGAGACGATATCGCCTTCTTTAATCTGTGCCCCGGGTTTTGCCGCGCGGCCGTTTACGGATACGCGTCCGGCCGAGCAGACATCGTTTGCGACGGTGCGTCTTTTTATGACACGTGAAATCTTAAGGAATTTATCAAGTCTCATCGGTAAGCGATACTCTCCCTTTAAGTGCGCTTGAAAGGGTTAAATCGTCGGCGTACTCGATGTCAGAACCCATAGGCAAGCCGGATGCGATTCTCGACACTTTTATTCCCGACGGTTTCAAAAGGCGGGAGAGGTAGAGCGCCGTGGCGTTTCCCTCGACAGTGGGATTTGTCGCCACTATTACTTCCTTAATCTCGGGGTGCTTGCCCAAGCGGTCGATTAACTGCGTGATTGTCGTATCCGAGATTGACTTGCTCTTCATCGGATCGAAAACGCCGTGAAGGACATGATAGAGGCCCTTGTATTCGTGCATTCTCTCAAAAGATGAAACATCTCTGGGAGTTTCGACAACCAAAACGGTTGTGTTGTCTCTTAAAGGATCCGAGCAAACGGGGCAGGGGTCCGTGTCTGTGAAATTATGGCAGACCGAACATTTGCAGGTCTTCGAGCGTGCGCTTTCGATTGCGTCCACAAATGCCTTTGCGTCGGCATCCGACATCGCAAGGATATGAAAAGCCAGGCGCTGGGCAGTCTTCCCGCCGATGCCGGGAAGTGTGGACAGTTGTGTTATTAAATTTCCGATTGAGGGTGAATACTTTGCCATGAAATCAGAACGGCATCTGTACTCCGCCGGTAATCTTGTTCATGCGGGAAGTGGATTCTTTCTCGAGTTCCTCGCTTGCCTGGTTGTAAGCGGCTGCGATGAGATCCGCGAGCATCTCGGGGTCTTCAGGGTCGATTACATCTTTTGCAATCTCGATGTTGTAAATCTTGTGGTCTCCGCCCAGAACGACCTTGACTTTATCTCCGCCGGAAGTACCGGTGAGGCGAAGTTCCTTTATTTCCTGTCTGGCAATCTCAATCTGCTTTTGCATCTTCTGAGCCTGAGCCATGAGGCTTCCCATGTTTCCGCCCATTCCGCGATATCCGCCTTTTGCCATAGTTAAAATCCTCCGTAAATCAAATAGTAATTAATTATACCAAATCATTCCTCATCTCCGAATTTAATCGGGATGTCCATCTGCTTTGCGATATCGACAATCGCTTCCTGATTTTGCCTGGTCTGTTCGACCGCCAAATCCGCCCCGGCTTTCTTCTCGGCCGCAGAATACTGCGACTGAATCGCAAGGTAGAATTTCTCGACCCCGAACTGCTCTTTGGCCCCGTCGGAAACTTTCTTCAAATCCGGTGCGGTTCTGATGTTTGCGAGCAGTTGCTTGTCCCTGTCCTCGAAAACGGCATAGAGGCAGTTGTTCAGGAACTTAAGTTCCGCCTGTCTCATAATCTCGGCGAGGTTCGAGCTTATCTGCTTCAGTATGTTTTCCCATTTGTACGTAACCTCCGCGCCTTCCGAGGACATGTTTGCTTCCCTCACACCCGTGTTATGTGCGGATACCACAAGTCCTCCGTTGTCGTATGCCGCCGCCACGGAAGATTTTCGCACGGGACGGTCTTCTTCGGGGTCGGGTGCGGGCTCTTCGGCCTTTTCCTCTTTCCTGGGCATCAGGTCGTCAAGGAAGGAGTCCGACAAATGCGAGAGGGTCCTGCCGACCTCATCCGATGTGTCTTCTTTTTTCTCTTCAACCTTTTCTGCGGGCTTTTCTTCGGGTGCATCGAAAAGACTTATCTGATTTGTCAGGGGCTTGTCTTCCGCCGCCGCTTCTTCAACAACTGCAGCGGGGGCAGGCGCGGGTTCCGGTTCTTTTGTATCTTCGGCTTTATCTTCCCTGTCGTCGTCTGCGGAGAAGAGTTTAAGCGGTGTTTCCTCCTTGAGCGGGAGAGAACTTTCCTCTGTCTTTACCGCAGGAGCCGAGCCGAAAAGGAAAGATTTCTTTTCTTCGGGCTTGTCCTCTTTCTTTTCCTCTTTATCCTTGTTCAGAAGGCTTCCGCCCAAGGACGTGAAAGACGAAGTGAAGAGGCTCGGTTTTTCTTCTTTTTTTTGCTCAGCCTTGGGAATCGTTATGTTCTTCGCGGCCTCGGCCTGAAGTTTCCCGAAGTCGGGCATGGTAAGGGGCGGGACCTCCAGTTTTGCTTTGCGTCCGCAGAGCCTGATCATCAGTATGTCGAAATTCGCGTCGAGCACTCCGGCTTTCCTCAGGGCCGCATTCTCATTGTAAAGATACTGAATGAAGCCTGTCAGGGTTTCCGGGCTTGCGTGCGAAGCCGTAAGGTACATCTGCTTGATGACATCGGCGGGGTAGGGGAGCATCGACATCGGGTTCGGCACAAGTCTTATTATGAGCAGGTCCCTAAAGTAGTTCGCAAGGTCGGTGGTGAAAACTATGAGATTTCTGCCGCTCTTGTGAAGGGTGTCGAGGAGGTCCAAAAGTTCTTCCATCTTGCCGTCCAAAAGCGCGTTGCTCATCTTGAAAAGGAAGTCTGTGTCGACAACACCCAGGATGTCCTCAACCGCGCGGTCGGTGATTTTCTCGTTCCTGCCGTCGCAGATAACCGCGACCTGATCGAGGTTTGTGATGGCGTCGCGCAGCGCCCCGTCGGACAACTGTGCCAGACGCAGCAACGCGTTTTCCTCGTATTTGATGCCCTCGCCGTCGCAGATTACGCGAAGCCTCCGGGCCATCAGGTCCACGGGAATTCTTTTAAATTGAAAACGCAGGCACCTGGAAAGAATGGTTGCCTTTATAAGGTGCATTTCCGTCGTCGCGAAAAGAAAAATCGCATGCTCCGGCGGTTCTTCCAAAGTCTTGAGGAGGGCATTGAAGCCCGCACCGGTTATCATGTGCACCTCATCGATGATGTAGACCTTGTATTTGCACTGAGAAGGGGCGAATGTTACATCCTCGCAGATTTTCCTTACGTTGTCGACGCTGTTGTTGGAAGCGCCGTCGATCTCGATTACATCAATCGAGGAGCCGTCAAGAATTGCTTTGCACGAGGCACATTTGTTGCAGGGATTGCCGTTAACGGGATTTAAGCAGTTTACCGCGCGGGAGAAAATTCTCGCGATGGTCGTTTTGCCTGTGCCGCGTTGCCCGCAGAAAAGATATGCATGACCGATTTTGCCGGTTCTTACCGACTGCCTCAATGCGGCAATCGGTGCTTCCTGGCCAACCATATCGTCGAAGGTCAGAGGTCTGTATTTGGTGTAAAGAGCTACATATCGTTCCATCTTTCAAATCCCTTTGCAAATAATAAATCCGTCCCGTCTGAACTGCAGTCGACCGGGCACCCTCGCGGCACACACACAATCCCACTTACTGCTGCTTCCTTCCGGACCTGACAGGGTTTGCGGGCCGTATATTGCACGAGACCCGAACCGGCTGCAGATCAGACGGGACGAACCGACGTTAATTATAGCATATCAGTTATAGCATTTGTCCAAAAAGTCGGACACATATCCTGCCATTTCGGTTATGGCCGCATCCGCCGCGGACGCATCCTCGCATTCGACGTAGATTACAAGGGCCACCGGCTCGTAGGAATCTATGATGGCACAGTCGATGTGAGAACACAGTTCTGTGTTGACGCCGTAACCGTGAAGCACGGTCACGTCTTCCGCGAATGCCGATTTAATCGGGGAGGTGACTTCGGATACCGCCAAATCGTTTATCAGAAGTCCGAATGTCTCCGGATTGTTTTTATACATGATGTAAATATGTTTCAAGAATGCCGTCATATCGTAGGCCGTGGTCCTGTGCGCGCCTTTGTATTCGGCTCCGGAGTAATCGGTGTAATAGCGTTTTTCGGTGTAGGGAAGGATGCCGCTTATTTCCGAAAGTTTTTCCGAAACCGTATCGATTCCGCCGAGCGCGTCCGTTATCACCGACAGGGCATAGGAGTCGTTGTATTTAACGGCATAGTTCAGGATTGTCCTCATGTAAAACTCTTTGCCCGCGGAATATTCGGAGGCGATTTTGGATGTCGACGCCTTGCCCGAGCCGTCGTATGTAACCGTTGTTTCAAGGGCGGAAAGAGAGGCGATGCTTTCGTAGTAAACCGCTTCAATCGGCACGGCAAAGGAGCCTGCGGGAACTATCGGGGTTATGTCGTTTATTCCCATTTCCTCAGAGGATTCCAGATTCAGATATCTTACGGAGATCCTCATGTCTTCGTGATCCGAGATGAATTTTTCGATAGAGGATTTGCACTCTTCCAAATACACCGCACGGTCGGAATAAGATGCGGTCAGAACCTGCGATTTTCCGCCCAGGGTAACCGTCTCCGGTTCCTCGAAAACATCGGGCTCGTTGTTTTGCGCCGTTGTTGCCGAAGTCTCATCCGGTTCGTCCGTTTCCCCGTCCGCGGATGTCTCTTCTGTCTCGGAAACCGATGTGTCCGTCTCCGACGTTTCCGTAACGGATGTTGCGGTTGTCGCGACGGATTTATCGGTTGTTGCAGTCGCCTCGGACGTTGCCGCACCGACCAACTCGGGGAAGTTTTGGCGGTAGTCGTCCTGCTTGCTTGCTATGTAACTTATAAAGCCTGCAATCAGAGCCAGCACCAAAACGCACCCGATTATTATCAGAGTGCGCTTGCGCCTTCCGGTCCTGATGTCAGAGGCCTTTTTGAGAAATGTCGGATTCGGACGTTTCATCAAATCAGAACAGACCCTTTATCGTGCCGTTTGCATCGATGTCGATGTCCAGGGCCGCGGGGTGCGGAGGGAGACCCGGCATCGTAACGATTGTTCCGGTTAAGACTACCAAATACCCGGCGCCTGCCGAAAGCCAAACGTCTCTTACAGTCAACGTGAAATCTTTGGGTGCACCCAAAGCCTTTGCATTGTCGGACAGGGAATACTGCGTCTTTGCGATACAGATGGGCAAATTGCCGTAGCCCAGACGTACAAATTCGTCGATTTTCTCCTGTGCTTCGGGAAGGATGTTGACATCCTTCGCACCGTAAATTTTCGTTGCGACTTTTGTGATTTTATCTTCGACGGAATCTTCGAGTTCGTATGTGAATTTGGGAGTGCCCGAGCCGGTGCCCAAACGGGACATAACCATCTCGCCCAACTCCAAACCGCCTTGCCCGCCCTTGGCGAAAATCTCGGCCGGAGCGAACGCCGCGCCGCAATCGGCGCACATCTTACGCATAACCTCGAGTTCTTCGTCGGTGTCTGTTAAGAACCTGTTGGCTGCAACTACAGTGGGTATGCCGAACCCGTTCATGTTTTCGATATGTTTCTTCAGGTTCGCAAAGCCCTCCGCGACCTTGTCGGGTGCGGGGTTGTTGAGCATGTCCTTGGGCACGCCCGCGTTGTATTTAAGCGATCTTGCGGTCGATACGATGACGACCAGATCGGGCCAGAGGCCTGTGGCTCTGCACTTGATGTCGAGGAATTTCTCGGCTCCCAGATCCGCGCCGAATCCTGCCTCGGTGATGAGGATGTCGGACAGTTTAAGGCCGGCTTTTGTGGCGGCCACTGTGTTGCAGCCGTGCGAGATATTGGCGAACGGTCCGCCGTGAACGAAGGCGGGAACATGCTCTATCGACTGTACAAGGTTGGGGGAGAGGGCGTCTTTGAGAAGCGTTGCCATCGAGCCGACCGCACCCAAATCCCCGGCGGTTACGATTTCCCCGTCTTCGTTATAGGCAATGGCGATGCGGGCAAGGCGCGCCTTCAGATCGTCCATGCCGTCCGCAAGACAGAGAATTGCCATGACCTCGGATGCCGCGGTTATGGAGAAAATTTCTTCTCGGGTGACACCGTTCGTGCCGCCGCCCGCGCCTACCGTTATGTGGCGCAGCGATCTGTCGTTCATGTCAAGACATCTCTTCCAGAGAATGCGTGTTTTGTCTATTTTGAGTTCGTTGCCCTGATAGAGGTGATTGTCTATCATGGCCGCGAGCAGGTTGTTTGCCGAGGTTATTGCGTGAAGGTCTCCCGTGAAGTGCAAATTGATGTCTTCCATCGGAAGCAATTGTGAATATCCGCCGCCGGCGGCTCCGCCCTTGACGCCGAAAACAGGACCCAAAGAAGGTTCGCGCAGCGCGAGCATAACTTTTTTATCCATTTTGGCCAGAGCCTGCGCGAGGCCGATGGATACGGTCGTTTTGCCTTCACCCGCGGGTGTCGGGTTCATTGCCGTCACCAAAATCAGTTTGCCGTTCGGTTTGTCCCACGGAATCGAGGACATCGGAACCTTTGCTTTGTATTTGCCGTAAAACTCCAAATCGTTGCGGCTTAAATCAATCTTTGCTGCGATATCTTCTATGGGCAGTTTCTCCGCTGCCATTGCTATTTCTATGTCACTTAACACGGGCAAATCTCCTTTGCGGTAAAAATGTATGTTATTGATTTTAATTAAAGGTCTTTGCCTGTTCAAGCGGCAATTCGGGCGGATTAGGATATCGCACAAGATAAATACAATATTTTGTAAACATTACCAAATTTATCCACTACATCTTGTGTTTTCGATTGACAAAAAAATACATAGATGTTACTCTTTTGAAGGATTTTCGTAACATTTCCGTAATGTTGCGGGGACAAACTCATTGGAGGTTTCCGGATGATCATCAGTTCAGATCTGGCAAAGTGCCGGGAGAAGTTTGAAGAACTTAAGGGCAAGAGAATTGTCTGCAAGACCAACGGGGGACGCAAGAGAATAATCACATACGTGGGAGTTGTCGAGAATTGCTACCCGAATGTTTTCACAGTACTTTGCGATAACAACCGCGGCAAGAAGACTGTTGTAAGTTTCAGTTACATCGATGTCCTGACGAGAACCGTAAGAGTCGGTATCGTAGCCGACAAGGCTGAGGAAGCCGCAGTTTAAAAGGATACATATAACCCGATTAATCGCGGGATGCCAAAAGCCGGGAAATCTTTCGGTGCTTTTGCGTCCCGCTTTATTTTGTTTCATCTTTGCCGCTAATCGGTCTTTTGTTTTGAGAGCGCGGCTGATAAAATCATAGAATATTTGATTTGGAGGACTCCCGGTATGGATTTTCGAGCAGAGAAAAGCGAGGCAATGACACAGAGCGAGATTGCCCACATGAATGCGGTTAAGGAAGCGGCAAGCGAATGCATTGTTTTGCTTGAAAACGACGGGACACTTCCCATAAAGCCCTGCAAGGTTGCGCTTTTCGGAAACGGCGCGCGCCACACTGTAAAGGGCGGCACGGGCTCCGGACTTGTAAATTCAAGGTTTTCGATACCTGTCAGCGAAGGCCTTAAATCCATGGAGTTTGAGGTGACCACGGAAGGGTGGCTTGACAGATACGACGCAATCCTCGAAGAGGACATGGACCGCTATATAAAGAAGGTCGAGGCTTATTCCGAAGAGAAAGGGATAGCTCTTTCCAACGCTTATTTTGATTTTCCTTATATTACCCCGGCGATGCCCGAGGTCACCGCGCAGGATATTGCGGATTCTGCCACGGACACGGCGATTCTCGTAATCTCCAGGGACTGCGGCGAGGGCGCCGACAGAACGTGCGACAAGAGAGATTTTTTGCTCGGCGACGATGAGATTCAAATAATAAATACGCTAAGGCAGAATTACGCGAAATTCATAATTCTCCTCAACGTCGGAGGCGTAATTGATTTAACGGAGATTAAGAATGCCGCCCCGAACGCACTGGCCGTCGTAAGTCAGTGCGGAAACATGACCGGGCACGTCGTGGCCGAATTTGTCGGAGGCGCAACCACGCCTTCGGGAAAACTCACGGACACCTGGGCGCGCTACGAAGACTATCCTTCGAACGCGGATTTTAATTCCGACAGGAACGACGAGTTCTACACGGAGGGAATCTACGTCGGCTACAGATATTTCGACACTTTCGGCGTCAAGCCGATTTACCCCTTCGGATACGGTAAATCCTACACGACTTTCTCGCGCATGGTGACGGACGCCAAAATCGAGAGGGGAGAAGTAGTAATCACCGCGGCCGTCTCCAACACCGGCGACACATATTCCGGCAAAGAGGTAATTCAGGTTTACACTTCATCTCCCGAAGGCCTTGACAGACCCTACCGGGAACTCCGCGCTTTTGCGAAAACAAAACTTCTGGCCCCGGGCGACACCCAGATACTCAGCATAAAATTCCCGGTAACAGATTTGGCACACTTCAGACCCGACGGAGCCGTCACGGTAATCGAGGCCGGCAAATATCCCGTGAGAGTCGGCACGAGCAGCGCCGACACCAAGATTGAGGCCGTGATTGAGATTACCGAAGAAATAATTACTCAGTATTTGAGAAATCTCTGCACCGACGACCCTGATATCGTCTTGGGCGAGATAAAAAATCCGGGCAAACCCATGTCGGTTACGGATACGATGCAATTGACTTCCGCAAGACAGTTGCAGGTGACACCCGCGATGGTGCGACCCGAGAAAATTCTCTACAGCGGCGTAAAGGACACGTACGAAGATCACCGCAAAGAAGATAATATTACGCTCACAAACGTTTTGGCACATACCGCCGGAATGGTCGAACTTGTCGCACAGATGTCAGACCGGGATCTCGCGAAACTTTGCGTGGGGTCTTACAGCCGCGAGGGCATCGATTCAAATGCTGTCTGGGCTGCGTCAAGCTCCGTTCCCGGCGCCGCGGCCGAGACCACAAACGAGTTCAAGGCAAAGCGTAACATTCCTTCCGTCGTTATGGCCGACGGTCCTGCAGGCCTGAGGCTCCAGCCCCATTTCAAGGCCGACAAGGCAGGAAATCTTTTGCCCGGCGGTGAGATTTTCGGGCTTGCGAAAACATCGTTCCCGGATGACACTCCTGCGGATGCGACAGACTACTGGCAGTACTGCACCGCAATCCCGATAGCAACGGGTTTGGCTCAGACCTGGAACATGGAACTCATCGAGAAAATGGGCAAAATCGTAGGCGAGGAGTGCGAGCGGTTCGGTGTAAATCTCTGGCTTGCGCCGGGCATGAATATCCACAGGAATCCTTTGTGCGGAAGAAACTTTGAGTACTATTCCGAGGACCCTCTTATGACAGGACTTTGTGCCGCTGCGATAACGGACGGTGTGCAGTCGTTTGAGTCGTGCGGTACCACAATCAAGCACTTCTGCTGCAACAACCGCGAGACCAACAGAATGTTCAACAATTCTCATGTTTCCGAGCGGGCATTGAGAGATATCTATCTCAAAGGTTTTGAGATTGCGGTTAAAAAATCCCGGCCGTTGTCCGTCATGATGTCCTACAATCTTTTGAATGGTATTCACACCGCAAACAGTTACGAACTCATTCAGAATATTTTGAGAGACGAGTGGGGCTTCGAGGGCGTTGTCATGACCGACTGGTATTCGTCGTTCCCTGTCGATGCCGTGGGAACTCTGGGCGCCGGCAACGACATAATCTACCCTGAGGCGAAGAGCCCGATGTGCATCTACGCCGGCTGCGACTGGCAGATGCCCGGATGCGAGGAAAACGTCACGGATATAGTCAAAGCGATAGACCAGGGACGCCTGTCGCGCGGCGATTTGCAGTATTGCGCGATGAACATCTTAAGACTTTGCATGAGGCTCATGTAATGGAAGACAGTTGCAGGTGTGAGCACAGCAAACTTAAGTACGACCGCGATGTAAATGCCGTAATTCTTGACATAGACAAAGATTGCCCGGGTGAGGAGTTCAGACTCATAACGATGCATGCCGCCGAGATGGTAAGGCAGAACGAGGGCGCATGCCTCATAGCTGACGTTTCCGAAACATCGGAAATATCCGATGCCGACAGAACATGGATAAAGAAAACATACATTTCATATCTTAAGAAAAATCCTCCTTGCGGAATAGTGTTTGTAGAAGGAGAGAAGTCAAAATTCCCTTTTGAACTTTTCGAAAACATAAAGAACGTAAAGCTCGTAAAAACTCAGGAAGACGCCCTGAAGTATGCTGCCAAAATCCGCGGAAACATTCCTTCCGAAGGTATTTTGGACATGACTGTCGAAGATGCGAAAGAATACATGGGTCTTGCCGCGGATGCAAACGATTTTGCGGTTGATGAGAAATTCTGGCAGTTGTCGAAGAGATACGAAGCCGAAGGGGATGAACAGAAACTGACGGATTTGTCCGCCGTCTACAATATCGCAACCGGCAGGCGCGATGCGGCCGAAGCGGCAGCCAAAGCCTACGCCGCAGAGAAAAAGTATTTCGGCAAAACCAAAGACGACTGGAAAAATTTCTTCTCCTACAACTGGCTTAAGATGGTAATCATCGCAATCGTTGCCATCGCGGCGGGAAACCTTATCTACAGTGTTTTCTTTGCCGACAGATACGATTGCTATGTCGTGTCTGTAGGAAATTTCGAGGTCGACGGCGAGGTTGTCGAGAGAATTCTGGAAGAATACGGATACAGCAAACCGTATGTCAATGCGGCAACTGTCGTCGTGCCGAACGACGAGGATAAATACGAGACAGCATATGCCGATCAGACGGCGTCAACGCTCCTGACTTTGGGTCCGAACGTCATAATCACGGACGAGGCGACGTACCCGTATTATTTCTCTTACTACGAAGATCTTTCCGAATTCTACGCGGAACTTAAGGAAGAACTTCCTGCCAAAATTCTCGACAAAATCACACCCGTATACATGAGCGAAAAGCAGGCATACGATGCTTCGTACGAGTATTTGGAAGCGAATGAAATGACCGAGGAAGCGTACGATCCGACGGGCTACGACATGACGAAGATTTTAATAGGGTTCGAGATCACCGACGAAGCGCTTGTGGATAAATTGGGCTACGACAACAACTGGGACAGGCAGGATGCGACGCTGGTCTTTTCGATTAATTCGCAAATCTACGAGACTGATGTATCCGAGGATGTTTTGAAATCGATTTTACTCAAACTCGGTTGACATAAAAAAGTTGCGGATTGTTCCGCAACTTTTTTGTTTCAGTATTTTTTATCCGGGGGAGGCATCGGCTTGCCGTCCTTGTCCTTCGGAGGCTCCTTGCCGTCCGGAGGGGGCATCGGCTTGCCGTCTTTATCCTTCGGTGGTTCCGGTCTTGCATCGTTTGATTTCTTAAACAGTGACATAATGGGATACTTCCTTTCCTTAAAGATAATTCATTATGAAACGATTACCTTAAATGCACCTTAAACTCCGTTGCGTGGAAGTGAGAGCCCATATGTGGTATTATATCCGTTAGAGTACTTTAATTATTTCTTGTTTCTAATACAGGAGGAATTATGCGAAGAATTTCAATCAAATTGTTAAGCATTGTATTTGCCATGGCTGTTTTTGTCACATGCTTTGCCGCAAACGCGGGAACCGCACAGGCAACAACCGTCGACGGCGTTACATACAGAACCCATGTTCAGAACTACGGTTGGCAGGACTGGGTGTCTGATGGTGAAATGTCCGGAACATCCGGCGAGTCGCTGCGTCTTGAGGGCATCAACATCAAGTTGTCCGGCATTGAGGGCGGCATCACATACAGAACTCACGTTCAGAGCTACGGCTGGCAGGCCTGGGTATCAGACGGTGAAATGGCCGGCACATCAGGCGAGTCGAAGAGACTCGAGGCTATCGAGATCAAACTTACCGGCGAGGCTGCCGAACTCTACGATATCTACTACAGAGTTCATGCACAGAATTTCGGCTGGCTCGACTGGGCAGAGAACGGTGCATCCGCAGGTTCCGCCGGCTATTCCTACAGACTCGAGGGAATCGAAATTGTTTTGGTGGAAAAAGACAGCGAAGCCCCGGGCGACACTGAGACACCTTTCAAGCAGGCCATGGTCAGATACCAGACACACGTTCAGAACGTTGGCTGGCAGGGCTTGGTCGGAGACGGTGCAATGTCCGGAACATCCGGCAGATCTTTGAGACTTGAGGGAATCAAAATCAGCCTCAACAAGCAACCTTATGAGGGTTCGGTTTCCTACAGAACACATGTGCAGAACATCGGCTGGCAGGATTGGGTATCCGACGGTGAAATGTCAGGCACATCGGGTAAATCCCTGAGACTCGAAGCGATTCAGATTAAGCTTACGGGCGAGATGGCCGAGAACTACGATATCTACTATCGAGTTCACGCTCAGAACCTTGGTTGGCTCGGATGGGCAAAGAACGGCGACATGGCCGGAACATCCGGATGCAGTTACAGACTCGAGGCTATCGAGATAAGAATTCTCCCTAAGGGAACCGTGGATTCCGATATGGATACAACATCCGTGGCATATGTTGCCGGCGGTCCGACCATAACGGCATTCGATGTAACAGACACAACGGTTACTCTTTCCTGGAAGGCGACAAACTGCGATAAGTATGTCATCTACACATACCCCAACGGCACAGAGACCGAAATCATGGAACTGTCGCCCGATACGACATCCATCACGCTTAAGAGATCTCTTTACGAGGGCCTCGACGGATACTCTGACAAAACCGTAAAGATCGGAATCAATTCCGTGTCGTCCGGTTCGAGCGGAGCGGAAGTTTCCACGGTTGTTATGACCAAGTCCAAGTCTGTCTCGACAGTCGTTCCTTATATCGAATATGTTCGCGAGGAGTTTGCTTCCGGTATTGCACTGCTCGACAGCTTAACGCCGGGTGCATCAAACACAAAGTCTTACAAGTACTACCACTATCAGACATCCGATGCATCAAAGACGAGAACAAGCACAACACTTGCGTTCACGTCTGCGGATATAGCCGCAATCAAGGCGTTCGAAGCAAAATACTTTGAGAGCGACTGGACGGACGGTGAGAAGATTGCATTTACCGTAAGGTGGATCAACCTCAACAACACATACGATTACAACTACAAGTACAGCGGATCTCACGGCGTTGCCGATGTAATTTTCAATTACAGATACGGTCAGTGCCTGCAGTACAACGGTGCGGTTTGTGAGTTGATGAACTACATGGGATACGACGCTTACCTTGTCGCAAGACTCGGAAGCAGACAGCATTTCTGGACGTCCATTATGATCAACGGAACCGAGTACGACATCGAGTCCGGCACGGCATCGAAGTACGGCGCTTACTGGTGCTTCGTTTGCGAAGAATACTATTGATTTCAAATGCCGGCGCAAAAGTCTTGCCTAAGTTTTGTAAATAGGCTATAATTCTTGCGCCGGCAAGACGGATGGTTAGCTCAGCTGGCTAGAGTACCTGCTTGACGTGCAGGGGGTCACAGGTTCGAGTCCTGTACCATCCACCACGAAAGTGCCTGAAATCATTGAGTTTCAGGCACTTTACTTTTGAAAGGGACAACTTTGAGGTACAACTTCACTTTTTGAAGTGTAGAAAAAAAGAACAAAAAAATTCAAAACTTGCTCATTTTTTGTCGATTAAATAAGACTTGTTTTTACCAAATTTGCAAAATACAAAGCGTTATATTTGCTCAAATATAAGAACAATAGTTCTTTTAACAAGAATAGTAAAACTCCTCCTTGCGGAAGAGTTTTACAAGAGTAAAGTAATAAATTCCAATGTAGGAAATATACTTCCTACACCCTGATTTTAACATCTCGCAGACAGCTGTCAACTTAATGCTATAATCCTTTTCGGGTATTACCCGGACAAAGGCGGTTGTCCTCCCAATCTTCGTTTGTGCGAAGAGAAAGGGGTGGTACTATGTCTGATTTTGAATTGATTACCATAGTGCTTGGCATAATGAGTTTAGCAATCAAACTCTTGATAGAGTACATAAAAAAATAACCGTCCTGCTGCCACAGAACGGTAAAAGTTTAACGATCTGAGGGCAACCGTCTTGGGTAATGCCCTTTTCCGTATAGATTTTAACATCTTACGGACACTTGTCAACTTAATGTTATAATCAGTTTGGGTATTACCCGGACAAAGGCGGTTGTCCTCTTCTTTGCCTTCTAATTACAAGGTAACGAGGAGGTGAGGCTTATGTCAAACTATGAGACTTTAAGCATCGCTATTGCGATTGCTATGTTGATAGTTTCGAACTTGAGACTCAATAAAAATAAATAATCGCCCCGTTGTCACTTAGGACGATTATTTTTCATTAACCTGAGGGCAACCGTCTTGGGTAATACCCATTTCTACGCTCATTTTACCATGCAAAAGAGCGTTGTCAATTACTCTGTTCGTCTGTGTTAATCCCTTTATTGAATGTGAGATCCATTATCTGTGCTGCCTGTTGCAGTTCTCCGTCAACCATGTGTCCGTATACACCGAATGTATCCATTGAAACGGAATGCCCAACTATTGACTTAACCATCTGTTCCGGCATGGAATTTTTAACCATCGATATAAATGTGTGTCTAAAGGAATACGGAGTTCCTTTAAGTCCTCGCTCTTTTGCAAACTCTAACCAGCTGTTGTAACTGGACTTAGGGTAAGCCTTATCTCCGGTAGTGCTGCAAAAGATCCATTCTGTATTCAGAGCTAATCGTTCATTCCGTGCTATTGTATCTTCAAGCAATTTCTGTGCAATAGGGTGGAGAGGGATGATTCTTCTTGCGTTATCATTCTTGCCTTGTGTAATTTGGTTTCGGGCATTCACCGAGCGATTTATAGTAACAGTCTTGTTTACTTTGTCGTAATCGCTGATCTGCAAGCCGTAGCATTCTCCTGGGCGCATTCCGGTACAAACCATAAAGCACCATGCGGAGTGATACCATCTGTCTGACGGATGAAATAAAGTCTGCAAATCTGATGGTTGTAATATCTCTTTGCCTTTAGTGGGATGTCCTTTAGGAATATATAGAGATCCTTTTAACTGATCCATAAGGTCGTTTTCGTATGCCCACTTTGTAAAGCCTGTAATCATGGCTCTGATGGTACACAGATATTTCTTCGATAAAGGTTTACCGTTGCCGTTCAGACGCTCTGCCGTATTTATGCAGTTTTGCCAGTCTTTTAGTGCAGTTGAAGTTAGTTTTTTATCTCCGACTTTGGGAACTATATAGTGTTTCCCGATTGAATATGCTTGTTCATACGGTGCAGATTCTTTACCATTCTTCATTGCCACATGATTTAGATACTCTGAATATGCCGATTTTACTGTTATATAAGTCTGTTCTTTATGTTCTTCACTAAAATACAATCGACTTTTGCGAAGGACTTCTTGTTTACCCGCTTTACCGGGTTTAATCGATGTGAATTTCTTCGCTTTACCATTTTTCTGCACACGCAAGATCCATCTGCCTTCCTCATCGTTCCAAATAGGGGTTGCCACGCTCTTATCTCCTTTCCATTTGTCTATGTAACACTGTTACGCTTGCTCTGACTTTTGTCCTTTTTTATTATTATCGTCACCACCAACTGCTCTGGCGGTTGTCAATAGATACTCTTTGCTATTTGCATTCATGTTTCTATAAAGCAATACGAGTTCTTGTTCATCTGACGATAATATAAGAGAACATGGTTGTTGAGCAGATTCGTCTGTTCCCTGCATTACACCTATAAGATACGCTGGAGTTACATCAAGAGCTTTGGCAATCAAGACCAATTTGTTTCGAGTAATATCGTTGTCGCCTTTTTCAAGGTGACTTATTGCTGAATTAGTATTGAATCCGACCTGGGAAGCAAGTTCTGATTGTGTTAATCCCTTCTGTTTACGAAGCCGTTTAATTTCTTTGCCCAGTCTAATATACATATTACGGTTGTTGTTTTCTTCCATAAGTGCATCCTTTCTTCCATATATTCCTATGAATATAATACCAAGAAATGAGAAAAATACAACAAATCGCACCAAAATTTAGAAAAAGTTGTTGCAAATTCAAGTTGAGTAGATTACAATTTCAATAGTTGAAAAATACTCATAAAGGAGGAATAAAATGTATACAGTAAATCTTGAACGCATTCGGAAAGATATTAAGGACAAAAAAATACCACAATATCTTTTGTGCGAAAAATTGAAAATGAGCGCAAGCACTCTTGCCACACGGCTGTCCGGCATGAGCGACTGGAAAATGCGCGAAATTTTTACATTGTGTGAACTTCTACAATATTCAGTAACTGACATTGTAGAAGTCTTTTTTTGCCCCGAAAGTTGAAAAATACTCATAAAGGAGAAGCAAAATGAAAACTTACGGACTATGCACATACCCGATGTTGAGATGCAGATTCCCAGATTTGGATTCTCTTGCATGGACGATTAACCGCAAGAAAATATATGTCTGTAATGTAATGAATCATCCCAAAGAGAAATCTTTTACAGACAACGAAAAAAACTTAATTCTCCAGAAAATGGGGTTTGAGGACAACGAGAAAAACCGCAACATGGTTTTCGAGGACTGGAAAGAAGGGTTAGGTCTGGCATGAAAATACCTGATGTAATCATTCACGAAGTCAAGCATTCTCTTTATTGTTTGGATGAGATTTACAAACTCAACGACCTTCTCGAAAAATACAAAGAAGAGTGGCTGCGAGATAGACAGGAAGTTTACGGACGCATAAGAGTATCGAATTACGACCAAACGAGAATACAAAGCAATGTCTATAACTTCGATAATCCTGTGATCTCGATGTTCACAGAAATCGACAATCTCGATAAGAACTACTACGCAACCATTAAACCTATTAGGGTAAAACTCGAAAGACTGAAAGAAGTAGCCACATTCCTGTTGGAAGAAGACGAAGAAACAAGAGATGTGCTTCGGCACTTGTATTTAATACATCTTCCAAGAGGAGACATAGTGAAGTTGCTGGATTTAACTCTTTTAGAGTTATCCCAAATAGAACACAGAGGAATTATGAATATAGCCAGAAAGTGCTATGAAAACAATACTTTTGCAAGGAGAGATTATGAGTAAAGTAATATCTATTGTTAATCAAAAGGGTGGTGTAGGAAAAACCACCACAACCGTCAATCTTGGAACTGCCCTTAAGAATATGGGAAAGAAAGTCCTTCTTATCGATATGGACTCACAGGCAGATCTCACAGCTTACTTTGGAACATATAACTATGTTGGTGGCATAAGCGATGCAATCGACAAAGCGTTAAACGCAAACCGGGAACTCGCAGACGGTTTCCTGGATGCATATAAACTTGTATCTCCGGAAGGAGTGTCGTTTATTCCGTCTAATGTCAATTTGGCAGGAATGGAAGTACCGCTTCAAACGGCAATCGGGGGAGAACTTACACTCTGTACTCTCATCGACACAGTACGAGAGATGTACGATTACATCCTTATAGACTGTCCTCCGGCTTTGTCGTCACTTACAATCAACGCTTTGGCAGCGTCGGACAGTGTAATTATTCCTGTCACACCACAGCCTTTTGGAGTTAAAGGTTTGTCGGATCTGCAAAACACCATCTCGCTCATCCAGAAGCGAATTAACAAAAACCTGAAAATCGAAGGCATTCTTTTTACGCTGTGCGAAAAGAACACTAACCTCACCAAACAGGTACTTAAGGAAGTTAGGGAAGAACTGGGAGAATACATACCTGTATTCGATGTCGAAATACCCAAAGCAGTGCGTGTCGCTGAATCGTCTGCATCCGGATTTAGTCTGTTTACCTACGACTCAAAATCGCAAATAACACTTATGTATCTAAAGCTTGCCGAAAAAATCTCGGCAACATCAGGTGTCTGATATGGCTCCGGCAAGGTTTATCCCCGGCAAGTGGGGATTGTGCGAGAAGTGTGGAATGCGAAAAGAAAGACTTACCACCGCACTTGTAAATGAAACATACGAAATTAAAGAGTTGCAGATATGCAAGAAGTGTTTTGAAGAATTGTACGGAAATAAGGAGGATTCACAATGAAAGACAACATAACAATCCTGTCCGAAGACATCTTGAAAAAAGACAATACGCTGCGTCTGACGCAGTGGGTGTGGACTAACTCTGACGGTAAAGTTACGGCTAAGTATGTGTGTTGGAGTCACATAGAGAATAGGGAGGAAGATACATGAAACGCTATAAAGTGGATTACAACAAACTCATTGAATGCATGAAAAAAGCAACAAACCGTCCGAGCGTGTCTCAAATGTGTGGATATATGGGTATAGCACATAGCACGATAAACCGTGCAAGAACAGAAGGAACGGTGACATCCAAAACGGTAGAAAAACTTAAACAGTACGGTATTAACTACGAAGATTACAAGGAAACAGCTGCGACAGTAAAAATCACGGCTCCTGAAACTCAAGCCGATAATGATTACTCCGAAATTTCCATCGCTATCAGTGAAGGTATAAAAGACGGACTTGCCGACTTGGTATCAACACTTGTAAAAGGCACAGAAGCAGATCCCAACAAACCGATTGTATGGCATCTGACTTTAGAGCCAACTCATGTCAGGTTTTATACCAATGATAAGCGTTATCCGGCTTTAACCGGGAAGAACACTCAATTAGTTAATGTAGTAAATCTGATGAGAGACATCTCGAAAGATGCTATGAACAGATACGGTGTTGAGACAGTTTTTATGACGAATTAGGAAAAGGGCAGAGCCGGGGTGTTAGGGGTATCCCTTAAATATGGGTAAATGTATATACATTTTCCCCTGCTCGCTACAAAGAGTTGAAAAAATCGCCCATAAACACACTACAAGACATGACAAACACAACTGAATAGGAGGATATATACCATGTCAAGATTTTCATTACCTAACGACACATTCAAATCCATGCTTAACCAGACACAACCTTCGGCAAATGTCGAGAACGGATCGGGCGAACAGAAACTCAGGATTAGCAGCCTGGAAGAGTTTCCCAACCATCCGTTTCCTGTGGACGACGATGATGATATGCAGCAGCTCTGTGAGTCCATCGAACAGTTTGGGCAGAAAGAGCCGATCATAGTCCGAGCCAAACCGGGCGACAGAACTCGCTATCAGATTATCTCCGGACACAGAAGAGTGTATGCATTGAGAAAACTCGGTATTCAGTATGTCCGTGCATTCGTGGAAGAGATGGACGACGACGACGCAATCATTACCATGATTGACTGCAATATGAAGAGATCCGTAATCCTTCCTTCCGTAAAAGCACGAGTTTATAAAATGCGTCTGGATGCCCTGAAACGCAAGCAGGGCAGGCATTCTGGAAATTATGTTCCG